>OBPT01000164.1_pt1 | contig 21100 bp, 22 predicted proteins | sample 1534671 | NCBI WGS metagenome assembly OBPT01 (sample SAMEA3275494, study PRJEB22092) | marine metagenome | biome: ENVO:00000447 marine biome; feature: ENVO:00002042 Surface water; material: ENVO:00002010 seawater | collected 2014-06-21T11:00:00+00 | depth 1 m | reverse complement strand
CAGACTACGAAGTCGATCGCAAGCAACGCCAAGGAGCCGATGCAGCAGTGCCCAGCCGGGTGAAGCATCGTCGACTCAAATAGTTGATCAGTGCCCTTCTCCTGGCAACACAACTGTCGATAATGATGATGCCAGCGACGATTGAACCAAGGCTTTCTTGCCGTCATCGCTGACCGACGCGGGACGCGCGCAGGATCAATACGGAGACTGATGGCGCGGGGGCTGCTCATGAAATGCCCTCCCTCGGCCCCTATGAGCAGGCCTCTATGAGCAGGCCTCTATGAGCAGGCCTCTAAGGCTTCAGATAAGCGCGACACTGGCACAACCTCAAGGTTAGGAATCGGTTTTTTGGGCGCATTGCCCCTCGGCACAATCGCGCGTTTAAAACCATGCTTCGCCGCCTCCGCTAAACGCTCCTGGCCACTGGCCACGGGTCGAATCTCGCCCGACAGGCCGACCTCTCCAAACACCACCCAATCTTGGGGCAAGGGTCGATCACGGAGGCTCGACACCACCGCGAGTAATAACGCTAAGTCGGCCGAGGTCTCCATCACCCTCACGCCCCCTACGACATTCGCAAAAACGTCCTGATCGCCCACTTGAATGCCACCATGCCGATGTAATACTGCCAGCAACATGGCCAATCGATTCTGCTCGAAACCGACCGTGACGCGGCGCGGGTTACCCAGAGAGCTGTCATCAACCAATGCTTGAATCTCTACCAGCAAGGGTCGAGTCCCTTCCCATACAACGACCACCGTCGTGCCGGGTGCGAGGTGGTCAGATCGATCCAGAAAAATAGCGGAGGGGTTGGTCACCTCGCGCATGCCCGTGTCGGTCATGGCAAAAATACCCAGCTCATTCACCGCGCCAAAGCGATTTTTTTGACCGCGCAAGGTTCGGTAACGCGTGTCATGATCGCCTTCGAGCAGGATCGAACAATCAATCATATGCTCGAGTACTTTGGGGCCCGCCAAGCTACCGTCCTTCGTGACATGGCCGACTAAAATCAGCACCGTCCCTGTTTGCTTGGCATAGCGGGTCAGCTGCGAGGCACAGTCTCGCACCTGCGAGACACTCCCGGGCGCTGAGGTCAGCGTATCGCTATGCACAACTTGAATAGAATCAACGACGAGAATCTTAGGTTGCAAGGATTCGGCGGAAGCCAAAATGGCATCGACATCTGTCTCTGCCATCAATTGCAGTTGATCCGTGGGTAACTGAAGGCGATTGGCTCGCAGCGCGATTTGCTCTGGCGACTCCTCCCCTGTCACATAGAGGGCCGAGTGCGACGAAGCCAATCGACACAGCGTTTGTAACAGCAGTGTGCTTTTGCCCGCACCGGGATGCCCCCCTATCAGGATGCTGGCGCCCGGCACAAAGCCGCCGCCTAAAACACGATCGAATTCATCAAAACCCGAAGCCAACCGCGGTAAATCGACGATGGAAACGTCTTCCAGTCGCTTAACGGCCGCTAAACTCCCGGCAAACCCGGTGCGCGTCGCCGCCCGCCCGCTCGATGCTTTTTTAACTGCTGGTGCACTCAGTCGAAATTCGGTCAGCGTATTCCATGCTTTGCATTCCCCGCATTGGCCCTGCCACTTGGGGAAATCTGCCCCACAATCATTGCAGACAAACGCTGTTTTTGCCTTAGCCACGCCAAACTCCTGAGAAACTGATCCTAAAGGCTGTATTGATGGAGGTAAGCCGGTATCCTATCAGACCATTTAGTTTGCGCTTGATCACCATGCCCTCCGGTTCACTCATTCCCGACCGTCAATTGACTTTCTCGCCTGAACTGGCCGAGACCATCGGTCTAGAAGAGGCTATTTTACTGCAGGCCCTGGGCACCAAACTGATAGATCGTGACGGCTGGACAACCATCGTGCTGCTGGAACTCCAGCAAACGCTGCCCTTTTGGTCGGTAGATCATATTACTCAACTGAGCGACAAATTAGTGGCGCTGGGTATTCTGGCACGCTCAGGTCACCACGATCCCACGACCTTGGTCCTGTCGGCAACGGCCTTGGCTGTTCCCGCAAAGCGCATCGACACCGAGCCCGCTGCCCCGGCCCATGATCCGCGCCCCGCGTTCGAAGCGCATAGTCGCCATTGGCAGCCCAGTGATGCCTTGATTGATCTGCTGGTAATGACTCAGGGGATTCCCCGCGCCTTCGTCAACTCAATCGCTTCAGCGTTTCTGCCTTCTGAGAACGGACGCGATGTCGATACTCAGTTCCGACAACACGCCCTCGCGCGATGGCGCGCACAACAAGGGCTCACCACGGCATTTGAGATCACCACGCCTGCACCCTTTGGTAAAGACTGGCAGCCGAATCAGGATGCCCTCGACATTCTCGAGCAAGCCGGCATCGATCCGGGATTTGCCGACTCGGTGAGAGCGGAATTTGTGCTCTACTGGAGCGAACGGGGCGGTCCGCCAAAAGAAATCAATACGCGTTTTGTCGAACACGTGCGTCGTCGCTGGTTACGTCATACCAGCCAGATACACCACAGTACCGAACCGATACGCATACCACGACACTGGCAACCTGACGTAGCGGTCTATGACACGCTTAGGCTGGCCGGCATTTCGGAGCAGGATGCCAAAGCATTGTTACCGGAATTTGTGATGTACTGGATAGATAGCAACGAGGTGCACACTTCTTGGAACAGTAAGTTTCTGCAACATGTGAAGCGCCAAACTCAGAGCGCGCACTATGGAGGTCACGATGGCGGAGAAAAAGGACGCGGCGGCACTGGCGCAAGCCATCGTTCAAAGGACCGAAGTCTCAACGACGACCTCACCGACACCAGCTGGGCCAACTGAGGCCTCAGAGCCTCCCGACGCGCAAGGCATCGAGGCCATTAACCAGGTCTTCGGGCTGTTTCGACTGAACTATCACAATCAATACTACGCCGCGTGGTCTGATTCAGAGCAGGTCAAACAGGTCAAACGGCTTTGGCTTGAGGCGCTTGACGCCTACCCCACCGCCGTCATCTTGCGCGCGGCCCAACATGCCATCGAAACCAGTGACTATTTGCCGACGCTCAACCGCATGATTGACGCCTGCCGGCATGGCATGAGTGATTTAGGCTTACCGTCGCCTTACGACGCCTATCGAGAAGCCTGCCTCGCGCCCTCGCCTAAAACAGGAGCGGCCTGGCGACACCCTGCTGTTTACCTAGCAGGCTGCGACTGCGGCTGGTTTTTGTTAGCCAATGAGGCAGAGTATCGAACCTGGCCCCTATTTCGCGAACACTATGAGCGCTGGGTCAGTCGCGCGGCACGAGGTGAAATACTCAAGGGGCCTGAGCGCGTTAGCATTGCGCCCGCTGATGACAAGCCTCCGAGTACCGAAGAACAAATAACGCATTTAGAGCAATTACGGAGAGAGACCGGTCTCTAACCCTCAGTGGTGCTCCCAACATCAAGCCAACAGGCAATGGCCTCTCTTACTCGCGTTGCTTGATCGACAACCCTCTGATGGTGGGCCCGCAAGCCTGCGACATTCGCTTCTTTGCAAGACTGCTCGAGCTCACTGGCCGCGGCCGACAACGTCGATGCGTACAGAGTCGCACTGGCACCTTTTAATCGATGCGCGATCTGTTGCAGCCGGGTTCGGTCATCGGCTTCGACGGCCACGGTACTGGCATCAAGATCGGCCGACAATTCGTCGACAAAGATTCCCAGCAACGAACACACCCCATCGCGGTTGCCGCCCATCAGCTCGATGAGCGCTTCAAAATCAATGGGGAGCGCGGTAGTTTGCATCGACTTTAGGGAACCCGCCTACCATGACTTAACGGCCGGCATAGCGACTGCTTGGGGGCACTAGTAACCCGCGTAGTCATCGCGAGCGAGATTTTCAAAGCGCGTAAATTCCCCCTGAAAGGCAAGCCGGCAGGTGCCGATGGGGCCGTTTCGCTGCTTACCAATAATAATCTCAGCGACGCCCTTATCGGGCGAATCTTCGTGATACACCTCATCACGATAAATAAACATCACCACATCCGCGTCTTGCTCGATCGCTCCCGATTCACGCAAATCTGAATTAACCGGCCGCTTATTGGGTCTTTGCTCCAAGGCTCTATTGAGCTGTGACAAGGCAACCACGGGACAGCGGAATTCTTTGGCAATCGCTTTCAAATTGCGCGAAATTTCGGAGATCTCAGCAGTACGCCCCTCGTTGGAGCCCGCCACTCGCATTAATTGGAGGTAATCGATCATGATCATGGCAAGATCGCCATGCTCTCGCGACAAGCGACGGACACGTGACCTGACTTCGGTCGGCGTCAATGCTGGTGTATCGTCAATAAAGATTGAAGTGTCTTTTAGCTTGGCCATCGCCGACGATAATTTAGGCCAATCGTCTTGCTGTAACTTTCCCGTGCGAACACGAGACTGATCAATTTTCCCCAGAGAAGACATCATTCTGATCACCAACTGCTCAGCTGGCATCTCCATCGAAAAGACCACAATCGGTTTTTCTGTGTGCGCTGAGGCATTCTCGACTAAGTTCATCGCAAAACTGGTTTTGCCCATCGACGGTCGGCCCGCGACAATCACTAAGTCGGAGGGCTGAAGTCCGGATGTCTTTTTATCCAGATCGATAAAACCGGTCGTAAGACCCGTAATATCACCACCCGTGTTGTAGAGTTCTTCGATGCGCTCCAAAGCGCCGGAAAGCAGCGGCGCCATGCTCTGTGGGCCACCCGACTTCGGCCCGCTCTCAGACACAGTCATGATCAGTCGTTCAGCCTCATCGACCAATTCGTCTGCGCTGCGTCCCTCTGGGTTAAAACCGGCGGTGGCAATATCTTGCGCTGCACCAATGAGTTTGCGAAGCAGCGCACGTTCTCTGACGGCGCGAGCGTAAGCGCTGACGTTGGCCGCTGTTGGCGTTTGCTCAACGAGGTCAGTCAGATAGGTATGACCCCCTGCCGCGTCAAGTTCTCCGGTAGCGAGTAACCGGTCGGCAACCGTAATGACGTCAATCGGTTCATTGCGATCCACCAGCAATGCGATCTGACGAAAAATGGCGCGGTGCTCTGGACGATAAAAATCGCTGGCATTCACTTGCTCAGCAATGGCGTCCCAGCTCTCTGGCGCTAACAAAATACCGCCGATCACCGAGCGTTCCGCCTCGATTGATTGGGGTTGCATGCGGATCCGGGAAATATCCGGATCCTGAGAGGTGACCGAGTTCAAAACGCTGCCTTTTGTTGTGCACCATCGTATCGATCGCCGTGACACTAGCTCTGATCGAGCCGGCCCATCATCAGCCACCGGGCTGAATAGAGTACCTGTGACAACGGCAACGCGCCAGCAGATATCGGAAGTTGCGGGGCTTATCGCCCCGGCGGGGGCTATTCTGCGATGATATGGATCGCGACCGACGTCGACACGTCGGCGTGTACCTGAATCATAATCTCAAATTCGCCCAATTCACGGATGGCACCCTCAGGGAGACGCACTTCTGCCTTGTCGACATCACAACCGGCGGCTGTGAGTGCATCGGCGATATCGCGGGTGCCCACTGAACCAAATAGCTTGCCTTCTTCTCCAGCAGTCGCAGCAATCTCGATGGCCGTTAACGCTGCCAACGCATCGCCTCGCGTTTGCGCTGCGGCGAGCGTCTCGGACGCGGCTGCTTCGAGCTCTGCGCGGCGTGTTTCGAACTTGGCGACGTTATCTTCTGTTGCGGCAACCGCTTTCCCTTGCGGGATCAAAAAATTGCGACCGTAACCGGGTTTCACGTCTACCGTGTCGCCGAGACCGCCGAGACTACCAATATTTTCCAATAATATAACTTCCATCATTTCTTCCTCTGTTAACCGGCAATGCGGTCGACTTGCTTCAATCCATAACCGACAGCGTCAGTCTCCACCGGGGCCTTGATCGGCAGATCGTCTCCACCTACCCCTGACATCGGCAAAGGCATCTATCACGACACACCCTACCCACAACCACTTCACTGGATCGAGCACGATCCACAATGCATACATCAGAGTCAACCAGGTGACTCCCTTGCCCGCTCGCTTCGCAAAAGCGTGTAGTAGCGAGAATCCCACGAGGGTGAGAGGCAATACCACGACCGCGCTCCACACTCGCCAATCAGAACCCATCCACCACAGAATGAGCGCCATGCTGGCCATCAATAACACCGCGCCCACCGGAAGCCGTAACGCGCGAAACTCCTCTCCAAACCCCCCTGGGTTATAAAGAGAGGCCTGCCAATACCGCCCCAAAAGCAAACTCAGCAGTGCAATCACCGCGTTGCCCGTGGCCAGCAGTGCGGCCACTTGGGGCACCGACACCGCGTTAAATACCCTCTCTGCGGCCTCACCTTGGACCAGTTCCTGCTCGAGCTGCGCCAGCGCCTGATTAAAGGTCGCCACTAACTCCTGCAAAAACCCGCCATTGAACAGCGTTAAGGCCGCACCACCGAGCAACGCCAGGGGCACACTCGCCATCACCGCCAGCGATAGACTGACACTTGCGCGCAAAATCACCGCCAGGCAAAACGTACCCAGCAATAAGAGTACGCTCCCCGTATCGCCACTCATCGCAGCGATCAGGATGGCGGGCAAGATTGCCCACAGTGTCAGCCAGCCGCCGGAGGCTGAACCGTTTCTTAACGTGACCAGTGCAATGGCTGCGGCACTGACCCAGCCAAATAACAAACTTCCAGATCCCAATACTGCAACGCCGAGAGCTTGCCACCGGCCGCGCATGATAAATTCAGCGAGGCCGCGCATGGTTAATACTTAGTCGTGCGCGTCGGTATACGGCAGTAATGCCAGGTATCGCGCGCGCTTAACCGCCGTCGCCAGCTGTCGCTGATACTTAGCCTTGGTGCCCGTAATGCGGCTCGGCACAATTTTGCCAGTCTCTGAAACATACTGCGTTAACGTGTCGAGATCCTTATAGTCGATCTCCTTAACACCCTCAGCGGTAAAACGGCAAAACTTTCGTCGTCGAAAAAAACGTGACATAGCTTATTCCTCGCTTGCTGCTTCTGACTCTGCCGCCGGCTCGGCAGCCTCTTCAGAGGATGAATCCGTGGCTTCTGCTGTCGCAGCTGCTTTACGCGCGTCGTTATCGTTACGCTCCTGATATCGCGCCTTACGCTCTTTATCCTCGCGCTCAGCTTTCATCAGCAAAGACTCTTCTAATGCCGGCTCGTCGCGTCGGATGACCAAGTTTCGGATGACAGCGTCGTTATAACGGAAGGTAGTCGTCAGCTCTTCCATCGCCTCATTAGTGGCCTCTACGTTCATCATGACGTAGTGCGCCTTATGGATTTTATTGATGTGGTAAGCCAACTGCCGTCGGCCCCAATCCTCCAGACGATGAACCGTGCCACCATCTTTCGTGATGACGGCGCTATAACGTTCAATCATTCCGGGAACTTGTTCAGACTGGTCCGGATGGACCATGAACACAACTTCGTAGTGTCGCACTCGCGTACTCCTTATGGATTAAGCCACCCACATTGTGGTGTGGCAAGGAGGAAAGGCCCCTATGGGCCCAGCCAAATTTTTGAGGTGCGGAGTCTACAAAGGTCACCACCGCTTTGCAAATGCCAAATTGGGCTCCATATGTCGACACTCGCAATCAGTCGCGCCGTTGCCGCACCGCCTCGAACAAACAAATACCCGCCGCCACGGACACATTGAGACTCGATACCGTGCCCGCCATCGGCAACTGCACCCGGTAATCGCACAACTCTTGGGTCAAACGCCTCATCCCCGACCCCTCCGAACCCAGCACGAGCGCGCAGGGCCCGGCTAAATCCCGCTCAAACAGGGTCTCGCTGGCATCGCCACTGGTACCGATAATCCAAACGCCTGCTTGTTTTAGCGTTTCGATGGTTCTGGCCAAATTGGTGACTCTCACCCAGGGAACCGCCTCCGCTGCACCACAGGCTACTTTACGCACCACCGCATTCACGTCAGCGCTGCGATCTTTCGGGAAAATCACCGCCGTTACGCCCGCAGCCTCGGCACTGCGCAAACACGCCCCTAAGTTATGGGGATCGGTGACACCGTCGAGAATGAGTATGAGCGGTACCGCGGCCTGCGCCACCAAACCCAGTAGATTTGCCTCGGGCATCCCCTCGCTGTTATCGGCGGCACCCGAATGCAGTACCGCCACGACACCCTGATGACGACCTTCAACACGTTCATCTAGGACCTGTCTTGGACAAGGCTCCAAGACAACGCCTTGATTCCGCGCCAGTGCACACAGCGCTTGCATCCGTTTGTCATTGCGGCTCGATTGCACGAGGACGGTGTTCACTCGCTTCGGGTCGAGACGAAGAAGACTTTCCACGGCGTGATAACCAAATACCGTCTCTTCCATGGGTCACCGCTCTTTGCGCGGACTGCTAGTGCGTTTTGACGATTTAGCAGCGGCTGACTTGCCTACCTTTTTGCGACTCGTGGACTTTTTCGTCGCGCCACCACCCTTTACATCAGCCTGACCCGATTGAGCCTTGCTCGATGCAGGCTGACTCGATTTGGCCTTGCTGGATTTGGCCTTGCTCGACTTGGCCTTGTTCGACTTAGCCTTGCTCGATGCAGGCTGACCCTGGCTCTCATGATTGGCTTTCTGGGCGGTCTTGCGCTTCTTCTTGGACCGTTCGCGGCTGGATTTATCCTTTTTGGCACCCTCACCCGGCTTGCGCGGCCCTGCCCCAGCAGCACGCTTTGAGCTCGCACCATCGGCCAATTCAAGATCAATTTTGCGATCATCCAGATCGACGCGGGCGACCTTAACGGCGACCACGCCGCCCAGTTGAAACACCTGACGGGTTCTCTCACCCACCAAACGCTGTTTGGCTTGGTCAAAATGATAGTAATCGCCCGGCAGCGCACTCACATGCAACAGGCCTTCGATATACAGGTCATGCAACTCAACAAAAACGCCGAAATTTGTCACAGCGGCAATCACGCCCGAAAAAGCGTCGCCAATACGATCCTTCAAAAATTCGCATTTGAGCCATGCATCCACCTCGCGTGTCGCATCATCGGCACGTCGCTCGGTCATCGAGCACTGCTCACCGAGCGCCAACATGCCGGCCATATCATAGGGGTAAATCACTTCGCGCTGCAGCGCCTTAGCGCCGGGAACACGGCTCACGTGCGCACTCTTAGTGCGACCCCGAATGACCGACCGGATAGCGCGGTGCACTAAGAGGTCGGGGTAACGACGAATCGGCGACGTAAAGTGGGCATAGGCCTCAAAGTGAAGCCCAAAGTGCCCGCCATTGTCGGGCTGATACACCGCTTGCGAGAGAGATCGCAACAACATGGTTTGAATGACTTGTGCATCATCCCGCCCCTCAACCGTGCTCAGCAGTGACTGATAGTGCTCGGGGGTGGGTTTCAGACCACCGGGTAATTCGAGGGTCAATTCGCCCAAAAAGGCGCGCAAGTTCTCGAGTTTTTGCGCACTCGGACCCTCGTGCACACGAAACAAAGCAGGCTGCTCGCTCGTCTCCAAAAAGCGGGCGGTGGCCACATTGGCGATCAACATGCATTCTTCAATCAGCTTATGCGCGTCGTTACGATAGACCGGCTCAATCGCGGCGATCTTGCGCTGCTCGTCAAACACAATACGGGTCTCTTGCGTATCAAAATCGAGCGCGCCCCGTTGCTCGCGAGCGCCACGCAATACCTCATATAAGCGATAGAGTCGTGCAATATCGTCAAGCCGCTCGGCAGCCACATTGGGACTTTCACCATCGGTGAGCACGGCACCCACGTCGGTATAAGTTAACCGCGCATGCGAATGAATCACCGCCTCGTAAAAAACGTAATGGGCTAACTCGCCCTCTGGCCCAATTTGCATGTCGCAGACCATCGCCAATCGATCTACTCGGGGTTTCAGTGAGCACAAGCCATTCGATAGGACTTCAGGGAACATCGGCACCACGCGCTCGGGGAAGTAAACCGAATTCCCTCGATAGCTGGCTTCTTCATCCAGTGCACTGCCTACCGGCACGTAATGCGAGACATCGGCAATGGCGACACGGAGCTGAAAGCCACCCTCTCGCTCTTCACACCACACCGCATCATCAAAATCTCTCGCGTCTTCTCCGTCGATGGTGACAAAAGGCACATCACGCAAATCGACCCGATGATGTTTATCGTCCTCGGTGGGCTCCTCTCCGAGAGTACCGGCCTCGCGCAGGACTTCGTCGGGCCATTCGTAGGGAATACCGTGGGCGCGAATGGCCACATCGATCTCAAGGCCGGGATCAAGGTGATCACCGAGCACTTCCACTACTTTACCCTTAGCGCCGAGCGTTGCAGAGGGATAGTCGGTCAACTCCACCGAAACCAGCTGGCCATGACGTGCACCACCCTTGCTGTTGGGCGGTATTAAAATGTGGTTTCGGATGCGCGTATTGTGAGAAATCAAATAGCCAATGCCGCTCTCTTCCATATAGCGACCCACCACCTGGGTATGAGCGCGACTCAGCACCTCCGCTATTTGGCCCTCGGCGCGGCCGCGTCGGTCTACCCCCGCTATGGCCACTAACACCTCGTCGCCATCGAAAACCTGATACATCTCTCGGGCGGACAAGAACAAGTCGTCACCCTCCTCCTGTAACGGGCGGGCAAACCCATAGCCGTCGCGGTGACCCATTACGCGGCAATGCAATAGATCCATTCGTTTGGGCACACCATAAGCGCCGCGCCGGCCCGAGATAAGCTGCCCATCTCGCTGCATAGCCCGCAATCGTCTGCGGAGCGCATCGAGGTCCCGCTCCTCCTGCAAATCGAGCTGCTCAGCGATCGCCCCGAATTTCATGGGGGCATCCGCCGCCTCAAGCACACCCAATATAATCTCCCGGCTCGGGATCGGGTGCGCGTAGCGATCCTGTTCCCGCGAGGCATGGGGATCAGTAGGAGGCTTATTCATTTGGTCTTTACGGCGCGGTGCCAAAGGATTTCCGGAAGGCCCTTATCAGAGCTCCTGATGCGTGAACGCTAATTGTACGCCTCTCGAAGGCGCTAATCTGCCCAAAACAGTGCTTTAATTGTGATCGTGTCGGCAGGCCCATCAGAGCACAAGGCTCAAGCGATAGTCGCAGTGAACCTCGGGCTGCGTTCACAGACACAGCGTCGACCGCCCGGGCTTATGGGTCTTATCCAGTAGTGCGTCGCTTAAGCTGAGGAGGCTTCGTCGCAGATCGCAAGTGCGATGCCGCCCTGGTCGCAAAATTGACAGTTGTGGGGCGACGCAGTACGCTCCGCGCCCTCTGACTCAACAGAGTTTCCCGCTGCCCAGGTGGTGAAATTGGTAGACACGCTAGCTTCAGGTGCTAGTGCTCGCAAGGGCGTGGAGGTTCAAGTCCTCTCCTGGGCACCATCGCTAACCCTTTTTTCCTTCTGTAAATCAATCTCATGCGTCAATGCGCAACCAGTCACTCCCCACCTCACTCCCCAATATGCACAGTCAAGCGCCTCGATTTGTGGAAGCGGTATTTATCTGGATTACTCGTCGGGTAGCGTCTTCATCACTTCGAACAGAGCATCCATGATGTCTGTCACATCACTCGCTAGCTCTTCTCGCTCAGCCATTGGTGCATTGCCGAAGTCGATTGCTCCCTGAAGCTTCCGCAACCTATTCATTAATTCTTGAAGTTCAGCTTTCATATTCACTGCCAGATGCGATGGATGTGGGGGGAGCATATCAGGCTCAGTGAGGCGGGTTTTGCTCCGCAGAGATTGACACCCGGGGGGAGAGGTCGGCCGTGTTCATCGGCGGGAGGTATCACTTCCCTTTAAAAAACAGTATTGCGCTCTCGTTCGCTGCCGGTCAGATGCGGTAAGACTCGGTGATGGCGTCACTCTGACGGTACCTAAAAACTCGAACACAGTAGCGAGGCGTTATTTACCCTCACGAACATCAGGATCACCCTGATTGGCAAAAAAGTATCCAGACTAGCCACGGGGCTCGTAGGCTAAGGTTTGATGCCAGAAATCGACGACGTAGTTGATCCTTGCGCGCAAAAGCTCCCTATAGGCGGGGAGGTCGCTCAGGTGTACCCAACGACATTCTATAATGCCCTCTTCGACCTGCGGATCTGTAGCATCATCATCACCGTCGTAATCCATGAGGTACCAATGCGTTTTTTTCAGGTAATCAACCTTCTGGTGACTGGTCGTGTGATAGGTAGAAACCAGCTTACCGAGTATGGTCAATTTCTTTGCTTCAAGGCCGGTTTCTTCTTCAACCTCTCGAAGCGCAGAGACCTCTGGGAGCTGTAAATCTTCAATGCGCCCTTTTGGCATGTCCCATTTGCCCCGCTTAAATATTAATAATATGTGATGACTTCGATTGCAGACGAGGCCTCCCGCAGACTCTATTAAGGGCAGCCCCACCGTATTTTTCAGGGTGTGCTTGCCCGTCGGCGTATTGGCAGTTTTGTTATTCATTCAGATCCTAATAATCACTTCCTTGCAGTTTTAATTCTTTCAGTATGGCGAGCTGCTGTAAAGTCAGGCCTTGAAACTTGACCCCCCCCAATTTGATTGAGTGTGCTGAGGTCATGTCCTCGCCCGTCAAATGCGCAAACTTCCCACCGCTTAACAACCGCACCACGTGCAACATACAGGTCAGGCGTGCCTCTCTTTTCGTGTTGGAACCGACCACCACCCAAGGCGATTTTTCTGATGACGCGTGGGCGAACATCAGCTCCTTGTAATGGGTGAAGACCTCCCATTTTTTACGCGCCTCTAAATCATTGCCAGAGAGCTTCCAAAAGGTCAGTGGATTGTTTAGGCGATCTTCAAAACGAATCAGCTGCGTATCAGGGCTTACGGATAGGTAAAACTTAATTAAAAGAAGGCCCTTATCGATCAGGCCATGCTCCCAGTGCAGGACCTTCTTCATAAAATACTCGTATTGCTTTTGTGAGCAATAACCCATGGTAGGTTCGATCAGCGCTCGGCTGTACCAAGATCGATCAAAAAAAACGATCTCTCCGCTATCTGGCAGCCTTTTTTCATAGCGCCTGAACCAATATTTTGACTCTTTCTTACTAGGTACCCCTAACGCCTCTACTCGAGTATGAGCTGGCATAATATTTTCAGTAAAACGGTTGATGGTCGAGCCCTTACCCGCGGCATCGCGTCCCTCAAAAAGAATACATAACCGTTGGCCATTTTTGATCAGCTTCTGTTGAATCCTGAGAATCTCAACCTGTAATCGCCGTTTTTCAATCTGATAATCGTGCTCCGAAACACCTTTATAGGGTGTTTCAATAGCGATGACCCTTCTGGTTTTCAGTCGAGCTTTATGGTTCACGGATCGAGCAGGCAACTCGTCTTTAGGACTGATCATCGAAGGGACTTTTTGCTGGGGGGCGTTAGTGACAGCGCCGCCCTTCTCCTCTTTATTTGTATTCGTCATCTGTTGGCCTTTAGACAAAAAACGGTCTTCCATGGAAACGCTCTGAGCGTAGACAGTAAGTTTCTCGTTGGAAAATGAATTTTTTATGTCAGTTGATGATTTGATCGCTCATTCCGCTAACCGACCTCCTACCCAGCACTGGTGGCTGTAGAGTCAAATACTGTTCGCAGTTGCAGGTCTGATCCGGCCTCGCTTACGGGTGCCGATAAAGGTACGACAAGCGCAGCTAGCAAGCAGTTGCGCTGAACACGCAAGGCTGGGGGCATGCTTGCAAATGAGAGGTCTATAGCGCCAACGCAAGGCAACCCGAGGGTTAGCGGTCACTGCTGATGCCGCTCCAGGGCACCAATGATCCAGACAGTTCCGCAGCCACCTCACCTCATTGAGGCAAAGCTAGCGACTTTAACGTGTCCAAGTATTGCGCTCCCGTGAGCTGCTGGGCAGAGGCGGGAAGACTCGGTGAGGGCGTCGCTCTGACGGTACCCAAAAAATGCGCCACGCCAATATGAACACCCAACGACCTCAAAATGCCAAACGCGATGCTGACATGAAAATAGAAGCTCGGTAGCGCGTAAGTCAGAAAAAAGTCTTCGGTGGTAAAGGGCAGGATAGTGTCGCCATATTGAAAGATGACCTCGCCCCCTGCTGCGGCGTTAACCTGTTCTTTGTCTAGGCCCGCAATGTGACTGCGCGCCGTTTTTAGGTGGTCAATAAGGCCTTGGAAATCGAGCTTTAAATCCATATTGGGGCCGCTAATCATTGATGTTGACGCGGCATGCATCGCCGTATCCGAAAAATGTGCGATCGTAATGATCTGAAAATGTAACGGCAGCATATCGGGGAATAACGACGCGTTAACCATGTCCTCAAGAGACACTGCGAGCTCACTGGCTTGATCCCTAGCTTGCTCCAGATAACCAATAGCGGAGGTAAGGTACTGTAAGTAACTGCACGCAGTCAGGGTGTAGAGATCTGTCATAGGAATACCTTTTTAAGTAAAGATCAGCGCAAAATCCGCTGCACACTCGCCAGGCAAGAGGATCGTGGCGCGACCTGAACGATGAACCGGTCAAGTGAACAAACCCAGCATACCTCAGCGCTCACACTGAGAAAGCGTGAGTCATCGAGCAGACAAGCTCACCCCCCAAAAACCGTTTCGTGCATCAAGCGCCCCGGCCACAACGTGAGCAGGCCCGTTACGACGAGGGCGAGGACATAAAGCGTCACCATCCACCTCTGATGTTGGCGGATATTTCCCGCGCGCGCGTGATACACCGCAACGACTAAAGAAAGCAGCGTCCACGCACTCAGTAGATGAATCGGGCTAAAGCTGCGCCAGGTCTGGATCGTACTGATAAAAAAAGAAGAAATAGCCACGTAAGTCATCAGCGATACCCAAACCCACCCCAACCACCGATGCGCAGACGTGCCCTTGGCTAAGGCTAATTGAATGCCGCCCATGAGCACGGCGAGTAGGGCCAACACGGTATGACTGGGTATCGGCGTGGCTGCGGTTGCTAAAAGGTCCATTTTTTATCTCGAAAAGTCACTCACATCACCCGTCTTTCAGATCGGCACGCGTGCCCTTATGGTGAGCTGAGTCGTGAGTTGAGTTGTCGCCTAAGTCATGATCTGGGTCATGGTGCGGGTCGTCGGTCTGATCGCGCGAATCGGGGGCCTTGGGCCGCTTGGACACCATCCAGCGGTTAATCATGATCATGCAAGTCATCACCACCGCGACAAAGCCAAGCGTAAACAAAATGAAAAACATGCCCACCTACCTTCAGGTTCGTGACCGCGTTAACCGTACCCACTGTAGCACCACACCGCTGAGAAAAAGCGCTAAAACGCAACCTGACAACCGCAGGCTAATGGCGTGTCCAATGTATCCACAAACGGAACGCCAACGGGCAGACAGCTCGGGCACTAGCGCATAAGGCGCTACGGGCCCGGTGCGGCAAATGCACCGGCAAACTCTTGAACAAATGCAGTGAAAAACGTGGGTGATCGTTCAAGCAGCGTCTCCACCGCAGGGGTTTGCTCATCGAGAGACCCCGCTGCGATTTCACCAAATAGTTCGCAGACCGCGTCCAACTGCCAGGGCGATTGAATAAACTGCGCCAGAACCTCACGGAACGCCTCTGGTGTCTGCTCAATATAGTCGATGCTGCGTTGCAAGACCGTGCTCATTTGTGCGGCCACATCGTGAAAGGTCAGCAGCTCAGGACCGGTGAGCCGATAGGTTTGCTTCTCATGGCCGTCCTCGGACAATACGCGCGCCGCGACTCGTCCGACATCTCGCGCGTCAATCATGGCGGTTTTAGCGGTCCCTAGCGGCAACGCAAAGGAGTTGGCTCGACTGACAGAGGCGGCGTACATCAGCATATTCTGCATGTAGTAATTGGGGCGTAGAAAGGTCCAGTCCAGATTCAGTGCAGCAATATGTTGCTCTGTCTCAAAATGATTTTTGGGCAACACCGCCTTAGCATCCGGCCCCGCCTCCATCGACGACACTTTGACGAGGTGCGCCACACCGGCGTCGGCAGCCACGGTGGCAAAACGTTGTTCTAGCTCGGCCTGATCGGGATGATTGCCCATGACGATTAACGCTCGGGTGACACCCTGCATGGCACGCGCTACTGAATCCGGATCGGTGAAATCGCCTACCGCCACTTCGACACCCTCGCCAGAGGGCTCAAATTTGTCAGCGTCACGCACAAACGCCCTAAACGGCACCCCTGCGTGCAACAACTCAGCCGCAGCGGCTTTGCCCACGCGGCCTGTTGCCCCCGTCAATAAAATCATAGCGCCTTCCTCAGTCATCGATAGAGTGTCTGCTTTTGCACGCCCGCTGGCTGTCAGCGAGCTGCTCACAACATCATACAAGTAAAATTGAGATCATAGCCGTCGCGGTCGATGTTTTCAGTTAAGGTCACCATCACCACTTGGTGTGCGCTCTTTCTCAGATCGCCAACGTGCTCGATCAATCGCAACTGTGCTAGCGTCTCCACAACATCATAGTGATGAAGGTAACGGTGGCTCGATATGCCTCAGAGACTCTACGACCTCTCGACAGCGCTACTAGTCGTCACCACTGATCAACCAGACTGCGCATCACAGTGACAATGTCGGGTTTCTCGGTTCAGGGTCGCGCCGGCTTTTCTCGCTGCCGACATTATCGCTATTGGCTCAGACGTCGCTGGAACCACAAGCTACCGCAGTGCACGTTTATCGGGCTCAATCCCTCCACCGCCGACGCCCACCACGACGACCCCACCCTGCGGCGCTGTATGAACTTTGCCAACCACTGGGGCTATGGTTCGATCCTGCTGGTGAATTTGTTTGCGCTACGATCGACCGATCCCCGCGCATTACGCTTATCTGACGACCCGCAGGGCCCCCGTGCCAATGAATGGCTGCGGCGCGCCTCTCGGGAGTCGGCACTGGTGATCGCCGCGTGGGGTAATGGGGGCCACCTGCTAGATCGTGCCAACCGCGCGTTGCCGTGGATTGAGCACCCGCACTGCCTAGGTCTGACCGCCAGCGGCATGCCCAAACACCCGTTGTATTGCCCCAAAGATAAGCAACCCATTGTGTGGTCCAAGCCGTCCCACTGGTCATAACAGCCGCGGCGGCATCCGGCGCAAGAGGGTTAGCCGCCAACCTCAATACCCATTACCAACCGCTTAGTCAGCAGCCGGTGCCTTCACTCAGGGTGCAACCACGACCGAATGATTCGTTAACCGATCACTTTCGGTCGATAAACAGGCATCGCGGCTCATTTTCGATATGCTGGGAGACTGGAGTAAAGGATTACTCCGATGCCGCCCCATTGAGGCGCACTCATGACAAAAGGATGTTGATATGGCAACTACTATTGCAAACCCGCACGCCACTCATCGCGCTGATCTCCCGCTGAATGATCTTCCGCTGTACGTGCAACGAATACCTCAGCCCCTAACACAAACAGCGCTGCCCGTAGCAAGACCTGCTGCTGTGCACCCAGCACCAAACCCAACACCGCACCCAACAACACATGAAAACCCCACCCGCTCCGAGTGGACACTGCCACTTTTCGAACAGAGACGCCAACTGCCTCGACCAGACGTACCCGCTTCGTTGTCCATCGCGATCACCAACAAGGCGCCTCACGAGCTGTCGCGCAGTACCTTGACCGTTATCGATCTATTGCTGAGCGGTGATCTGCTGCGATTACGCTCAGAAGAAGTGGCCGATACCTTGCACATCAGTCCCACCACATTACGCCGCCGGCTGCGAGCCGATGGAACGCACTACCAAAGTATTCTCGATCACATTCGTCGGCATCGCTGCACGCTACAGCTCGAAAAACGGTGGCTACCGGGCAAGTGCGTCGCGTGGGAGTTAGGGTATGCAGAGGTGAACAGTTTTTACCGCGCATTCCGTCGCTGGACAGGGCATAACTACAGCGATCTGAAGCGGCTCTACCTCTAGCCCACAGCCGATCAATCGTCGGTTCGTGCTGCGAAGTACCCTAAACGATCATAGACCCAATATCCGACCCACTCGTGAATAGCACGGGTAGATCGGCTCAGTCGCTCTACCGTCGGCAGCCAGCCGGGCACTGGCCCAATCCGCAGCGGCGTTTGGTGATCCGTTGCCACCGCTGTCACAGCAAAGCCCTGGGCCACAAAGACCGCCGATGCGCGACGCATATGGCTGGCGCTAGTCACCAACAAAATGTGTTGGATATCGCGCTGATGCAATAACGCGTAGGTTTGCTGCCCGTTCTCTCGGGTGGTTCGACTTTCCGATTCTTGCACCAAGGCATCACGAGGAAGTCCGATGGACACGAGCTTTTCGGCCATCAGATGAGAGCCGGGTAACTCCCCCTCAACTCGCGTTCCACCCGAGAGCACCAGCAGCGGCGCCTTATCGGCAAGATACAATGCGGCGGCGCGCCACAAGCGATCGGCGGCGTCATTGAGGTCGCCGTCCCGCCCAAAGCGAGTTTCACCATTGATCGCGCCACCCAAAACCACGATGGCCTCTGCCTGCGGTAATTCTTCATCAGTAAACGCGGGGTAAGCCGCCTCGAGTGGCGTCATCAGTGTGGTCGCACCCCACTCTGTTGAGCAGCAGTAGAGCCACAGCACCGCGATCAACGTGAGCAAACTGGCGCGGGTACTGCCTCCGCGCCGGCGCAATAGTGCGGCCAAAACGAGACACAATAAACTGAAAGAAAGCGGATAGATCAGGAGCGTGGCGATTTTACTCAGCAGTAACACAGGTCACTCACCAAAGGGGTGCCGCAAGACAATTGTCTCTTCACGATCGGGTCCCGTCGAAATAATATCGATGGGCGCACCCACGAGCTCCTCAAGACGAGCAATATAAGCCTTCGCCGCGTCGGGCAGTGCATCGAGCGATTTGAGACCCACCGTCGAGTCGCTCCAGCCTGGCACCGTCTCATACACCGGCGTCACGTTTTCGTAGTCGATCGCATCAATCGGGTTGGCGACTGGCTCTCCCGCTTCGTTGGCGTAACCAACACAGATCGCTATTTCATCGAGCCCGTCGAGCACATCCAGCTTCGTTAAACACAGGCCTGATAAGGAGTTAATGTTGACTGCTGTGCGCACGGCAACCGCATCAAACCAACCACATCGGCGGGCCCGACCTGTCGTAGCACCAAATTCATGCCCGCGCTCTGCCAGCCGAGCGCCTGTGTCGTCAAATAGCTCTGTTGGGAACGGACCCGCACCCACGCGAGTGGTATACGCTTTGGTGATGCCTAATACGTAATCCAGATACAACGGTCCAAAACCAGACCCGGTAGCGGTACCCCCGGCCGTGGTATTAGAACTCGTCACATAGGGATACGTGCCATGATCGATATCGAGCAACGATCCTTGGGCACCTTCGAATAGCAAACGCGCGCCCTGTGCACGGTATTCGTGTAAGAGCGCAGTCACGTCTGCCATCATGGGCAGTAACCGCTCTCCGTGTGCCAGCGCTTCGTCTAAAACGGCCGGCAACGCTAATGTTTTAACGCCGTAATAATGTGCCAGTACATGATTGTGGTAATCCAGTACTTCTTCCAAGACGCTCGCAAAACGAACGGGGTCGCGCAGATCCCCTACGCGCAGTGCTCGGCGAGCGGCCTTATCTTCGTAACAAGGGCCAATGCCGCGACCCGTCGTGCCGATTTTTTGATCTCCACGTCGCGCTTCACGGGCCTGATCAAGGGCAACGTGATAAGGCAGAATCAAAGGGCACGCTGCCGAAATCTTCAATCGATCGCGCACGGGAATACCACTCGCCTCGAGGGCATCCACTTCTTTCAACAACGCTTCAGGTGAGAGCACCACACCATTGCCAATAAGACACTGCACCTTGGATCGTAAGACACCCGATGGGATCAAGTGTAAGACGGTTTTTTCGCCATCGATCACCAGGGTATGGCCGGCGTTATGACCACCTTGAAAACGCACCACTGCGTCCACCTGCTCAGTGAGCAGATCCACTATTTTCCCCTTGCCCTCGTCACCCCACTGAGTACCGAGTATCACCACGTTGTGGCTCATTCAGACACCTCATTGGCGGCCACGATGACCCACTCGCCTGCTTGATTTACCAACGACTCCACCCCGGTCAGTTCCTTATTCGATTCCAGATCAACCACAACGATGCGCCCCTCTGCTCGCAAGGCCGTAATCTTCGCAAGTAACGTGGGATCCTCTGATCGCGGCGCCACAATGGGAGCCTGCTCAGGAAGGGGCGGCGCGATCGCATCCACCAATGTTTTCAAATCAATGGCAAACCCGGTGGCGGGTCGATCCCGCCCAAACACGGCACCAATATTGTCGTAGCGGCCACCCTTGGCAACCGATGACCCCAACCCCGCTAGGTACACCGCAAACACCAGTCCGGTGTGATAACGGAAGCCGCGCAACTCGGTGAGATCCACGTAAATCGATACCGCAGGGCAAACCTGTCGCACCCGCGTTAATACGGTTTCTAGATCGTGAAGCGCCGCGAGAATCACGGGGTTATCCGGAAACATGCCGCGCGCCGTATCGATGATGTCTGCCGCACCGTGCAGACTGGCTAGTTGGGTCAGCTTGGTGGCGACCTCGGGTGCCAGCTGCGCTGCCAGCCGCTCGATATCGGGCGCCGACTTTCGCTGCAGCGCATCAAATATTTGCTGCTCTATGTCTGCTTCTAACGCCAAGTCGGAAAACAACGCGTCGTAAATACCGATATGACCGATATCCAGCGTCAGCGGAGACTGGACCTGCGCGTGCTCGAGGGTCGATAACAACAGCGTGATGATCTCGATATCAGCATCAATCGATGCGCTACCAAACAACTCAGCACCTAACTGAATGGGCGCTCTGCCTCCTGTGACGGCCTGCGGCATACTCTGCAAGGTCGAACCGACGTAGCATAGGCGCGTCACGCCGTCCTCACCTAAACTGTGCGCGTCCATCCTCGCCACTTGCGGCGTGATATCCGCCCGCACGCCCAGCATACGCCCGCTCATCCGGTCACTAAATTTACACGTTACGAGATCCAGATCGGCGCCAAGGCCGACTAACAGCGAGTCAGTGAATTCAACTAGTGGAGGGACCACATACCGATATCCCCAGGTCTCGCAATGATCTAGCAGACTGCGACGCAAGGCTT
>OBPT01000163.1_pt1 | contig 21161 bp, 18 predicted proteins | sample 1534671 | NCBI WGS metagenome assembly OBPT01 (sample SAMEA3275494, study PRJEB22092) | marine metagenome | biome: ENVO:00000447 marine biome; feature: ENVO:00002042 Surface water; material: ENVO:00002010 seawater | collected 2014-06-21T11:00:00+00 | depth 1 m | reverse complement strand
GCCCTCAACATGATGCTGCAGTGCCTAGCCCATGAACTGGTGCGCGTTAACCCGTTAGCAAAGGTCGTGGCTTATCACCCGGGAACGGTCGATACGCCATTATCGAAGCCGTTTCAGGCAGCGGTCAGCCCAGAGACCTTGTTGCAGCCTGATCAGGCTGCTGAGGCCTTGGATTCAGTGCTGTGTCAGGTGGTTGCTGACGGCACCTTGAGTTACGTGGATTGGCGCGGCCATCCGATTCCTTGGTGATCGCACTAGTTGATGGAGCGCCATTGCAGCGTGTCACTTATTGCACATTTGTTGTTTTTTTGTTGAGATAAGATATCGCATCGGCGCATCGAGGTGATATGCCAGAAGAAAATTCTTTAGGGGAGCGATTTATGCAAATTTTGAGAGCCGCAGTGCTGAGTTTTTGTGCATTCATGATGCAGCCGGCAATGGCTGATGATGTTGAGACAACGCTGGAGAATTTCCGCACTGCTGGCGCCGGCGACTTTATTGACGACGCGTATGGCTACGCAGTATTCCCCAGTATCGGTAAAGGCGGCATTGGCATTGGTGGTGCGCACGGCAAGGGCTTTGTTTATCAGGGCGGCGACCGGACCGGCAAGGTAAAAATGAATCAAATTACCTATGGCCTGCAATTAGGTGGACAAGTGTATAGCCAGATGATTTTCTTCAGAGATGAACGATCGTTCGATGACTTCACCTCGGGCAATTTTGAGTTTGGCGCACAGGCCACCGCGGTGGCACTCACTGCGAGTGCAACGGCATCAACCTCAACGGGTGGTGGTGGTAATGCGTCTGCCGGGACCGACGCTGACTCTAATAACGTCAGTGCTAAAGAGGACCAGTACGATGGCCGTAGTGGTATGGCGGTGTTTACGATCGCTAAAGGTGGGTTGATGTACGAAGCCACACTGGGCGGTCAAAAGTTCAAGTACGAAGCGCTCTAAAGGCAACCGTATTATAAAAAAGGCCGCTTTAGAGTGGCCTTTTTTTATGGTCTGTCATTTTTTGATTTGTTATTTTTTGATGTGTTATTTTTTGATGTGTTGGGCGTTTCGTTAGACCCTCCCACCATATTCTGTCTGTCTGTCTGTCTGTCTGGCAGGTGTTGGTGTCCTCTTGCGGATGACCTCTCGCGTATGACCCCTGGTAGAGGGCGCCTGTTGGGAGTGAGGCAGGGGCTCCATGTCAGTCTTCGACGACCTTAAAATGAATATCAACACCGGGCAATCGCTGAAGCAGTGCATCGCCCATGGCGCTGGCAGGTGTCCAGATACCACCGCCTACGCTGAGCGAGTCTTGAGCGAGGCAGAGGGCCGCCTGCGCCAGCATGCGAGAAGTGGCGCCATAGCCAGGGTCGCGTTGCCCGGTGACTTTAACGCGGAGGTGATCATTACCATCACTCCCGTGGGTCCAGAACTCAAAAAAACCATTTTCGCGCTTGCTCTCATTAGGCCCCTCACCGGGATCTGGCAGTAGTTTCTTCAGGAGCGCGCGGGTGGGCGCGAAAAAGGTCCCCGCCATCACCGTCCCTAACCCTCCGGCACTGAGTAAGGCTTTGGCTCGGCTGTCACATAACTGAGATTCGTCGTAGTTAAATTGATCACCGTAGGGCAGACCGGCTAGCGCATGCGAGCGTCTTACCACTTTGGTGTTGATGGCCGCCATCACGAAAGGGGCGGTCCAGCTATCGAAGTCTTCATCCCAAGCGACACCCGTTTGATCAGGCTTATCGGATCCCGGCGCCACACCTGCGGGGTAGAGTGCATAGGGATCCATAATGCGCGCACGGATAACCGGGTCTTGAGACGCCTGTTCGGCGACCAGCATCAGGCTGGCTACAGTGCCCCCGCTCACGCCTCCTGAAGCGCGGCCCATGCGTCCGGAAACGCGGCTTGCATAGCGTCCGTAGCGCTCTTTGAACTGTTTTTGCAGAAAGTACACGGACAAATCAGAGGGAATGGAATCAAACCCACAGCAATGCACCAGTCGAGCGCCACTCGCTTTTGCAAGGGGGTCAACGCTGGCATAAACGGCGGCCATCCACTGCGCCTCGCCAGTCAGATCACAATAGTGGGTGCCCTCGCGTGCGCAGGTCTCTAAGAGAAGCGAGCCATGCCGGGCATACGGGCCCACGGTGCTGATAATCACCTTGGCTTGCAATGCCATCGCTTTGAGCTGAGTGGCATCGTCACTGTCGGCGATGAGGATGGGTAGGTCTGGCTTGCCGAGTTCACGTCGACAGCGTTCTAGTTTTTGCTGATTGCGGCCTGCAATGGCCCACTGTAAGTCCGTGTGAGCAGAGGCAAGGTACTTAGCCACCAGTTGGCCAGTGAAGCCGGACGCACCGTATAAGACAATGTCAAATGGACGCTCAGTCATGACTTTATTCCCCATTGAAAAATCGTCTTTAAGGGTAACAAGCCTGCCCTGTCGTCTGAGGGGCGCAATCTGGTATTTCTTTGCACAACGCGGGTAGGGTTGCCGCGGGTCATTGCGCGACTTTCAGCGGCTTAATGAGATCAATTGCGACATTTATGCATAGAGTGCCGGGGGCTGGCGCAGTATCATCTCTCCCTGCTAGTGATTGAGCCGACATCAAAGCGGGGCGAGAGAGGGTTATTCTTGCTTAGCAATGGCTCGGCGGAGTGAGCAAATATCACCACGGAAGGTGGCGGGTCTGTGAGAGCGGCTTGATGAGTTTAGGATGGTAATCATGATCGAGTTATTGAAGCGTATCGCGTGGCCTGCCGGCGTGGGGCTAGCGGGGATTTCAGTGTATGCCGTACTGCAAGTTACCAAACCGAGCCCGAGCCCCAGTTTTGAGCCGCCGGCCGCGCCGAGTGTGGTCGTTGTGCCGGCCGTTAGGGCGACGGCTCGTCCTATTGTCGTTGCTTATGGCGAGGTGCGACCGAGCGTTCGAACGCAATTAGTGGCCCAAGTGGGCGGAAAAATAACGTCTATTGCGCCGGCCTTTATTGAAGGCGGTCGCTTTGCATCAGGCGAAGTACTGTTAACCATTGAGGCGACGGATTACCGTGCCGCAGTCGATGAACGCAGTGCTCGCGTTGCCGCGGCTAGCGTCGATCTCGAGCAAGCCTTGGCCGATGCCGATGTCGCCCGTAAACAGCTCTTAGGTCAGGAAAACCCCTCGCCTTTAGCGCTCAAAAAGCCCCAGGTTGCGCGCGCTGAGGCGGCACTCAAGGCGTCTGAGACGGCGCTTGCACTGGCTGAGACCAATCTGGAGCGTACTCGCTTGAGTTTGCCTTTTACCGGGCGAGTCGAGAGTCAATCAGCAGACCTAGGCCAGTATGTGAATCCCGGTAAAGTGCTAGGTTCGGTATTTGGCACCGATAAAGCGGAGGTGCGCGTCGCGCTGACCCATAGCCAGTTATCGGCACTGGGCGTGCCCATTGGGTTTCATGGTGGCCCGCAGGGCGGTTTGCCGACCACGCTATCGGCCACGCTAGGCGGAACGCTGCATCAGTGGCAGGGACAGCTGAATCGTCTCGATGCGGCGATCGACCCAGCGACGCGAACCCTCTATGGGACGGTCAGTATTGACGATCCCTATGGCACGACCAACCGCTCGAGCGCTATGCCACTGGCAGTGGGTCTGTACGTCGAGGCCGAAATAGAAGGTCGTCCGTTCGTTGATGCTGTGCAGATGGTGGCAGAGGGGCTTCGCGCAGGGAGTGAGGTTTTTGTATTGAATGGCGAGGGTCAGCTCGAGGTGCGGCAGATTGATGTCGTTCATCGCAATCGCAACACGGTCATGGTCAGTGCGGGTATTGAAGCGGGCGATCAAATCATCGTCTCGGCTATTCGTAATCCGATTAGCGGTATGCGGCTAGAAGCGATCGAGACGACGGGTGTCTCCGAGGCGACAACTGATCGCCGTTTAGTCGACGATAACGAAGTCTGAGTTCGCTGATATGGAGGGTTTAATTCGATGGTGGGTCCGCAATCCGGTTGCCGCTAATCTGCTCATGCTCATCATTATTACTGCGGGATGGTTAGGTCTGCGCGGTATTGAAAAGGAAGCGTTTCCCTCCGTTCAGCCCGACATTATTCAAATCGAGATTATCTGGCCCGGTGCCTCGCCGAAAGAGGTCGAGCAACAGGTGGTGCAGCGTGTTGAGGAGTCATTAAAAAATGTCTCAAATGTCTATCGAGTCAGCTCGCAGTCTCGGGAGGGTCTCGGTTCCCTGTCGGTGCAAACCTTTCCATCAGTAGAGCTTAATGCGTTTTTAAATGACGTAAAAAATGCGGTTGACTCGATTACCGCGTTCCCTAGAGACATTGAAAATCCTCGTGTCCGCCGACTCGAGTGGCGCCAGGAAATGATCCGCGTCGCCTTGGCGGGTGAGGTAGGCGAGAGAGCGCTAACCCGGCTCGCCAACAAGTTGCGCAACGAATTGGCGGGATTGCCTTATATCTCCCAAGTCGAGGTCTTCGGCTCGCGTCGTGAGGAAGTCACGATTGAATTGTCGGAACGTGCCCTGCGGAATTTTGGATTGAGCTTTTCAGACGTGGCGACGGCTATTCGCCGTGATTCGATGAACGTGTCGGTAGGCGAGGTTCGGACGGCAACTGGTGATATCCAGTTGCGGGCAGAAAATTTGGCCGATAATCAGGATGACTTTGAGCAAATTATTATCCGGCAGACGCCCAAGGGTGGCATCGTCAGAGTGGCCGACGTGGCGACGGTGCTGGATGGCTTTGAGCAAAATGACATTCTCGCTACGTTGAACGGTCAGCCTGCGTTGCTGCTACAGGTGATGTCCACCGATGACATGCAGGTCGTCAAAGCGAGTGCAGCCGTTAAAGACTGGATCGCACGAACCCAACCCAGCCTGCCTTCAGGGATCGAGCTCTCGATCTGGTTTGATACCGCTGATATCTATGAGAACCGAATGGAGCTCATCGCCAACTCCTCGATAGTAGGACTCCTTCTTGTTTTTATTATTCTGATTCTGACGCTCGAGCCAAAAGTCGCGCTGTGGGTCACTGTTGGCATTGGCGTCAGTTTTCTGGGCGCCTTCGCGCTGTTACCAACTAATGATGTTTCGCTCAATTTATTGTCGACTTTTGCCTTCTTGTTGGTACTTGGCATCGTTGTTGACGATGCGATTGTGGTGGGAGAAAGCATTCATCACCATGTTCACCAGCGAGGTATCGCCGGGGAGGAGGCCGCGATACAAGGTGCGCTTGCCGTCAGCCGGCCCGTCATTTTCGCGGTGCTGACGACAATCGTCGCCTTTGCGCCTTGGCTCTTTGTGTCCGGCGTCACGGCGCAGTTTACTCGGCAGCTTTCCGTTGTGATTACGCTGGCACTTTGCTTCTCGTTGATTGAGGCCTTCCTTATATTGCCCAGCCATCTGCGCAGCATTGATCGCAGTGCGCCCACGAGTAAATGGCTGGTTCGTCAAAAACGCATTGCCGATAGCATCGTATGGTTTGCTGAGCATACCTACCGACCCTTTCTTGAGTGGTGCCTGCGACGTCGCTATACGACTGCTATGGTGTTTTTCTCGTTGTTTCTGATCTCGCTGGGTTTATTTACGAGCGGCTGGGTGAAGTTCTTTTTTTCACCCCAGGTTGAAACAGAGCAAGTCATTATTAATGTCACGTTGCCACCGGGCACCCCGTTCAGTCGTTCTATCGAAGTGCTGACCCAACTGCAAAAGGCAGAAAAAGAACTGGTCGCTGAGGTCAATGCTGAGGCCGATGCTGAGGTAAATGCTGGCAGCGATTCTGGGGAGCTCATCAAAGGCTGGTATACCCGTGCCCGCCGGGGCAGTGTCATCGCAATTGTTCAGCTGGCACCGCCTGATCAGCGCCAATTAAGCCCCCGCGAGACGGTTGAACGATTTGTGGAGCTGGTGGGCGATATCCCAGATGCGGACGAGGTCAAGGTCCGCTACACCCTCGGTGATAGTGAGGCGAGCATTACCTTTTTGCTGCAGCACGAGGATCTCGAAACGCTTAATGCAGCGAGTCGAACCCTGCAGGAGCACCTCGGTGAGTACGATAAAACATTCTACATTCGGGACGATCAATGGGGTGCGCTGCCCGAGATGCGCTTTGATTTAAAACCCGGTGCAGAAAAGCTCGGTGTGACCTTGGGTGATGTGTCTTCACAGGTGCGGCAGGCTTTCTATGGAGAGGAGGTGCAGCGATTACCTCGAGAATACGGCGATGTGAGGGTCATGGTTCGCTACCCCTTAGCGGCACGCGCGACATTGGCTTCCTTTGAAGACGTTCGCATTCGCACGCCAGATGGCAGGCTCATTCCTCTCTTGTCGATAGCCGAAGTTGAGGTGGGGCAGGCCACCCGGCGGATTACCAGACGGAATGGCGAGCGTGTGGTGACCGTGAGTGCGACGGTGGAGCCTGAGTCACTGGGTGAGATTAATACGGCCGTGGAGGAGAGCTATCTACCTGAGTTGCAGGCGATGTATCCTGGCTTGCGCGTACTAAAAGGGGGGTCGCAGGAGGCAGAAGCCGAATTTTTCGACGAAATCATAGCGCTCTATACCATTGCGCTCTTTGTTATTTATGCGCTGATTGCTGTGGCTTTCCGTTCGTATAGTTTGCCGATACTGATTATGACAGCGATGCCCTTTGGTTTTATGGGGGCGGTGTTTGGGCATTTGATTTTTAATCTGCCGATGGCGCTGTTTTCTTACTTTGGTATTGGTGCAGCGGCGGGTGTGGTCGTCAACGACAACTTAGTACTGATCGATTATGTTCGGCGACTAGAGCGCGAGGGCCTCCCATCTCCTAAGGCGATCGTGATGGCGGCGGTGAGCCGCTTTCGGCCTATTTTCTTAACAACGCTCACCACGTTTATCGGATTGATTCCGATTATGGCTGAGCAGTCCACCAGCGCAGAGTTTTTGAAGCCTGCGGTGTTGTCGCTGGCTTTCGGTGTTTTTTTTGCGTTGTTCGTGAGTCTGTTGCTGGTGCCCGCGATGTACCTCATTGGTCATGATTGGCAACAAATGCTGGCGGCGCGAAAGGCACGAAGCGCCGCATCGACGGCCGCCAGCTGATCTTTATCTCACGCCATGCATTAATTTTTTCAGCAGCGGCGAGAGGAGCAATAAGACGGCGCCACCGGCTAGACCAATCACCAAGAGCTGGCTGAATAGCGCAGTGTAGCTGGCCAGTGCGTCTGTACTTTGTGAGAGTGTCGCACTGGCGGGTCGCGCTGCGATCGTAGCAATTTGCGCGGCAACATAAGACGAATAGGCCGAGGCAAGAAACCAGGTGCCCATCATCACGCCCACCACCGACGGGACTGCGAGCTTAGTCACGGCAGAGAGGCCCACTGGGCTTAAGCAGAGCTCCCCCGTGGTATGCAGCAAGTAGGCGCAAATTAACCACCACGCCGATACAACGCCGGCCTCATTGGGAAACTGAGCGCCATAGACTAAGGCGCCAAAGCCGAGGCCAGCCTGTGCAATGCCCAGCGAAAACTTGACGGGTGTACTGGGTTCGAGTCCGCGTTTGCCCAGACGCGTCCAGAGTAGCGCGAACAAGGGGGCTAACGAAAAGATGAAGAACGAATTGGCTGCGCCAAATTGTGCCGCCGTCAGTGAGATGCCAAACAGCATCTTATCGGTCACCCTGTCCGCATATAATGTCATCGACCCAGCGGCCTGCTCAAACAAAGCCCAAAAAATCACCGTCGATAAGGTCAGCACAATGAGCACGAACATTCGCTCGCGCTCCACTTTATTGCACCGTGTAAACAAGAACCAAGCAAGACCGACAAGGACAATGAGAGACATAACATCGAGCAACGTACCGACGGTGTCGGTGAGTTGGACCAACTGCCAAACCACTGCGACCATGACAAAACTGCCTAGGTAAATAGCGCGCTCTATAGTGAGGCCAGGAATGCCCACTGTGCGACTGAGCTGATTTGGATCATTGGGTTCGCCATGGCCGAGTAAAAAGGGCTGACCCCATTGAAAGAAAATTAGGCCAATGAGCATGCCGATGCCGGCGGCGCCAAAGCCCCAAGCCCAACCATAAACTTCGCCCAGCCAGCCGCACAGCAGCGTGGCTGCGAAGGCGCCGATATTGATACCCATGTAAAAGATGGTGAAGCCGGCATCTCGTCGGGGGTCACCCTCCGGGTACAGCTTGCCGACGACAGTGGATATGTTTGGTTTCAGAAATCCGACCCCCACCACGATGAGCGCGAGTGACAGATAAAAAATGGATAGTGCCCCGTCATCTCGGACAATGCCGTCGGTGGTTTGCCGAGCGGCGTCTCCCTCGAAGGCCATGCCCAGATGCCCGAGCACGAGTAAGGCCCCGCCAAAGGTCACTGCTTTTCTCATGCCAATAAATCGATCGGCGACCAGCCCACCTAAGACCGGCATGGCATAGACCAGCGAGGCATAACTACCCAGCACACCCAGGCCAGCGGCATCTGAAAATAAGTGGTACTTGGTTAAGTACAACAACAGCAAATATTTCATGCCATAAAAGGAGAAGCGCTCCCATAACTCGGTGGCGAAACAGATATAGAGGCCTTTTGGATGCCCCCAAAGATCGCCCGCTTGAGAAGAGGTTGTATCGCTCATAGTCTTATACCTTGCTACCTGAGGTCTGCTGTGAAGCCGTATAATGTTGCATCCGGATTGATAGATGTCGAGCGTGTTTTCGACGATGACCCGCGTGCTGTGTCACGCCGCCTCTGCTCTGCAGGGCGCCATGAGCGCCTGTGCCATTTGTATTGGGTCGTTGATGCGCTTGACCTGACTAAACAATGCGCCGGCTTGAGGGTAGTAAATTCTTAAGTACATCAGCCACTGTTTCACTGGGTTCACGGCATAGCGGTCGTCGTAGCATTGTCGATTGCGCTCAAGAAATTGGATTAATAAATCGCGGGTTTGCTCCCACGCAAAGGCGGTGGGTTGAGTGCCCCGATGTTGGCTCTGAATGGCGGCGGCGAGATCAGGACGGCACAGCGCGCCGCGCGCCAACATAAACGTGTCACAGCCACTGATTTTGGCGCACTGTGTGACATCAGAGGGACTCCATAGTTCGCCATTAGCGATCACGTTGTAGGGCATTTTTTGTGTTGCCTTCCGCAGTTGATGCCAGTGCGCGGGGGGGCGATAGCCCTGTCGCCGGGTTCGCGCGTGGATGGTGAGTTCGCTGAGCTCGACCTGGGCCAAGCCCTCGAGTATTTCTTCAAATTGTTCGTCAGTGTCGTAACCGAGTCGAATTTTCGCGGTCACAGGAACCGAATTGGGAACGCCCTCACGCACCGCTTGGCAAATCGATCTAACCAGCAGGGGCGATCGTAGTAACGCCGCCCCCCCTTGAGAGCGGTTTACCGTCTTGGCGGGGCAGCCAAAGTTGAGGTCAATACCCGGTGCACCGAGCGATGCGGCCCGGGCCGCATTGGCCGCCATTAGGGTGGGGTCAGATCCCAAAAGTTGAATAAAGACCGGCACGCCAGACGGCGTCACGCCGCCTTGCTTGAGTTCCGGCGCATAGCGATAGAAAACGCGTCTGGGGAGGAGTGTTTGAGAAACGCGCACAAATTCGGTCACACAGCGCTCGTAGCCCCCAATTGCGGTCAACTGATCGCGCATAATGGCGTCCAATACCCCCTCCATAGGGGCAAGAATCAGGCGAGGAGCAGCGGGTGGTGTCAGCAGCATGGGGCGCAGGGTAACGAGATAGCCCGTGTTTTAACAGTCGGGTTTTCCAGTTTTCCGCCCCTTTGCAGACTCTCAGCGCAATCTATACAGTAAGCTATAACGCAATTTCTCCAGGAGCCCAGCGAGCCATATGAATCCGAATTATCTCGACTTTGAGCAGCCGATTGCAGATCTCGAAATGAAAATTGAGGAGTTGCAGGGCGTCAGCGATGATGCCGAACTCAATCTGGGTGATGAAATCAACCGTCTTCGTGAAAAGTCGACCGCACTGACGGCAAAGATTTATACCGATCTCAGCGCGTGGGATACGGTAAGAGTGGCCAGGCACCCTCAGCGGCCGTACTCCCTCGATTACATCCCGGAGATGTTCACTGAATTCGACGAACTGCATGGCGATCGACACTTTGCAGACGATAAGGCCATTGTGGGTGGCATTGCGCGTTTGGAGGGCAGGCCCGTCATGGTCATTGGTCAGGAGAAAGGCCGCGCCGTCAAAGACAAGGTGTATCGAAACTTTGGTATGCCCAAGCCAGAGGGTTATCGGAAAGCAATGCGCCTGATGCAGATGGCCGAGCGGTTTAAAATGCCGGTGATCACTTTGATTGATACGCCGGGGGCCTACCCGGGCATCGATTCGGAGGAGCGCGGTATTTCAGAGGCGATTGCGCAGAACTTGGCGGTGATGTCGCGGCTCAAAACACCCCTGGTTTGTATCGTGATCGGAGAGGGCTCCTCGGGCGGCGCGTTGGGTATCGGTGTCGGCGATCACCTCGCGATGCTTCAATACTCGACGTATTTTGTCATCTCACCTGAGGGCTGTGCGAATATCATCTGGAAAAGTTCCGACTATGCCCCCGATGCGGCGGCGGCAATGGGGGTGACCTCTTCTAAGTTAGAGGAGCTGGGTATTGTCGATGCGACGATTCCTGAGCCACTTGGGGGCGCTCACCGGGATCCGGTGGAAATGGCGAGTCGATTAAAGCGGCATTTACTGGAGCAGATCGACCGACTGTCGGCGATGGATGAAGACGAGATGCTCGAGACACGCTATCGACGGTTGATGTCCTACGGTAACTGACCCCTAGAGCGACGCCGGTGCGCGAACTCCTCGCCACGCTCCCCGAGTCGATTGCGACAGCGCCCGCTTGGTGGGTGGCGTTATCGGGAGGGGCAGACAGCGTGGCACTGTTACACGCCTTGGTCGCTTATCGCGGTGACGCCCGCTCGCCGCCCATTCGTGCGATTCATGTCAATCACGGCTTGCATCCGGATGCGTCGCAGTGGGTCGCGGGTTGCGAGCGGCACTGCCAAGCGCTTTCTGTTCCATTGCAGGTCAGTGAGTGTCACGTCGACGCCTCTGGGCGGGGACTTGAGGCCGATGCACGCTCGGAGCGCTACCGTATTTTCGAGGCGGCCTTGGGTCCAGACGAGGTATTGTTTACGGCGCATCACGCTGATGACATGGTTGAAACCGTATTACTGCGTCTTTTTCGTGGCGCCGGTCCCAAAGGGTTGGCGGGCATTCCGCGTCAGCGAACCTGCGCGGCGGGTGTTATTTATCGTCCTTTTCTTGATGTCAGTGCGGCGTCCTTGCGGCAGGCCCTCGAGGTCGCGGGGCTCGATTATGTGACGGATCCCAGTAACCTCGAATCAGATCAGGATCGCAATTATGTGCGCCACGAGGTGCTGCCTTTGGTGGCTCAGCGTTGGCCCGGTTATCGCGAGACCATTCTTCGGGCGGCAAAGCTCCAGGCAATGGCACAGCAGCGACTCAGTGCACTGCCGTTGCGTCGCACGCATACCGTATTGGGCGAGCCCGCATTGCTGGTTGATTCAGCGCTCGATCCGCAAACCTTGGCGGCTCAACTTCACCAATGGTTGAGTGAGACGATGGTGACCATGCCGGATCGGCGCAGGTTACTGGAATTAGCGAGGCAAGCGCTGACAGCAGGCCCTGATAGGCAGCCAGAACTGGTGTGGGCTGATCGGTGTCTCCGCGCGTGGAATGGTCTGATCGTCGATGTCACAGCACCTGAGTCGGCGGCGCGGTTTCCAAAAACGGTAACGGTGGGGGAGCAGCAAGAAGGAGCATGGGGACGTTTGGACTGGGAAATCAGTGAGAACCAAGCCGGACTGGCCCTCGGGCAAGTCCTGAACCTGATTACCACGGATACCTTGAAGGTCATGTCGCTGCCGAATCGCCCGGAAAAACCGGTTAAAAAGTGGCTTCAAGAGATGAGAATCCCCCCGTGGTGGCGCCGCCATCTCCCTGTTTTAACGAACAAAAATACCCCGGTCTGGTTGCTGCCGGTGGGGCCCTTAGGTGGGGATGATGACCCCGATGGGATGTCGCCCGTGCAAACCCTTCGACCAATTTGGACGCCGCCGGCGCGCTTTTAAATTGAGCCCGGAGAGGGTTCCTGTTAGAGTAATCGTCCATCAGAGAGGCACTCTCAAGAGGCGCTGAACGGGCGTCCGGTAAGTCTTTCGCTTTGGTGGATTCCATGACGAGATATGTGTTCGTTACGGGTGGTGTGGTGTCTTCTTTAGGTAAGGGGATCGCCGCCGCCTCTCTCGCTGCTGTGCTTGAGGCACGGGGTTTGCGGGTAACGCTTTTGAAACTTGACCCCTACATTAATGTCGACCCCGGCACGATGAGCCCGTTCCAGCATGGCGAAGTATTTGTGACCGATGATGGCGCCGAGACCGACCTCGATCTGGGCCACTACGAGCGCTTTACCCGCACGGTGATGAGTCGCACGAATAACTTCACTGCCGGCAGAGTCTATGATGCAGTGCTGCGAAAAGAACGCAGAGGCGATTATTTAGGGGGCACTGTTCAAGTGATCCCTCACATTACCGACGAAATTAAACGCCGCGTGATAGAAGGGGCAGGCGACGCCGAGGTCGCGGTCGTAGAAGTGGGGGGCACCGCAGGCGATATTGAGAGTCAGCCCTTCTTAGAGGCAGTCCGCCAACTCAAACTGGAGCTGGGAGCGTCTCACGCGCTGCTCATGCACTTAACGCTGATTCCTTACATACCCACGGCAGGCGAGATTAAAACAAAGCCTACGCAGCACTCCGTCAAAGACCTGCGCTCGATTGGCTTGCAGCCTGAGGTATTGCTGTGTCGATGTTCTGTTGAGGTAGATGAAGCCGCCCGTCGGAAAATTTCGCTGTTTACCAATGTCGAAGAGCGCGCAGTGATCCCCTTATTGGATGCAGACTCGATTTATCAGATTCCAAGTCACTTGAATGCCAGTGGGCTGGATGACTTTGTGCTGGAGCGATTTGGCTTGGATCAGCCCGCAGCTGACCTGTCTGAGTGGGAAGACGTGGTGCGTCGGGAGTTCAGTCCGAGGCAAGGCAGCGTCAAAGTCGGCATGGTGGGCAAATACGTGGACTTGGTGGATGCTTATAAATCGCTGAACGAGGCGCTCGATCATGCCGGCCTGCAGACCGACACTCAAGTCGATATTGAGTACATCGACGCCGAGATTATTGAGACGCAGGGTGTTGGCGTGTTGCAGCATTTAGACGCGATTTTGGTGCCAGGCGGGTTTGGCGACCGGGGTATTCAAGGCAAGATTGAGGCGGTCCGCTATGCCCGCGAGCACGACATTCCTTTTTTAGGGATTTGTCTTGGCATGCATATGGCGATGATCGAATACGCTCGCAATGTGTGTGGGCTGGAGCAGGCCCACTCCACTGAAATGAATCGAGAAACACCCCATCCCATCATCGCACTGATTACGGAATGGCAAACTGCAGAGGGCGACAGAGAACAACGTTCCGAGGCCTCCGATTTAGGCGGCACCATGCGCCTTGGCGCGCAGCCTTGCCGACTCGTACCCGACAGTAAGACGGCATCTATTTACGGCGTCGGCGAAATTTCTGAGCGACATCGACATCGTTACGAGGTCAACAGTCGTTATGTTGCGCAGTTGGAATCAGCGGGTATGAAGGTCAGTGGCTGGTCCCTTGATGGTGAACTGGTCGAAATCATCGAGCTACCCAGCCATTCATGGTTTGTTGCCTGCCAGTTCCATCCAGAGTTCAAGTCTCGGCCTAGAGGCGGGCACCCGCTGTTTAGTAGTTATATTCAGTCGGCGCTCGCGCTAGCTCAGCAGCGCAGTGACAGCGCATGACCGGGCTTAATCGATCGATTGATGTCGGCGGTTGCCAGTTCGGTAATCAGCATCCCATGGTGCTCATCGGTGGCGTCAATGTCCTTGAGAGTCGTGAATTGGCGTTGTCGGTGGCGGAAGCGTTTGTGCGTGTATGCCAGAACCTCGGCCTGCCTTACGTGTTTAAGGCGTCTTTTGATAAAGCGAATCGTTCTTCGATTCATTCGTTTCGTGGCCCCGGGTTGCAGGAGGGCTTGGCGTTATTAGCTGAGATCAAGGCGACCTTTGGCGTGCCAGTGCTGACCGATATCCATGAGCCTGAACAGGCCGCACCCGTCGCCGAGGTGTGCGATATCTTGCAATTGCCTGCTTTTTTGGCGCGCCAAACTGACTTAGTGGAGGCGATGGCGCGCACCGGCGCGGTGATCAATATTAAAAAGCCCCAATTTTTGAGCCCCGAACAGATGGGAAACATCGTCGCCAAGTTTCGTGAGTGCGGCAACGAGCGTCTGATGGTCTGCGAACGGGGCAGCAGCTTTGGCTACGACAACTTGGTGGTCGATATGCTGGGGTTTGAGGTCATGCGCGAGGTGACCCAAGGGTGCCCGCTGATCTTTGACGTCACGCATTCGTTACAGCGCCGCAATGCGGGCGATGCCGCCTCAGGCGGTCGCCGCGAGCAAGTGCTGAGTCTCGCGAAGGCGGGTGTCGCAGTGGGTGTCGCCGGCTTGTTTCTCGAGGCGCACCCAGATCCTGACAAGGCACTGTGCGACGGTCCCAGCGCACTGCCCCTCGATCAACTTGAGCCGTTTTTGGAACAAGTGAAGGCGATCGATGACCTGGTCAAATCACAACCCGAAATCAGTATTCGTTAAATCATCTTTTGAGATAGGAGTGGCAGTGTGAGTGAGATCGTCGATGTGCGTGCCTTTGAAGTGTTGGATTCTCGCGGGAATCCAACCGTCATGGCTGAGGTCACATTGAATGACGAGAGCGTGGGGTGTGCTTGTGCGCCATCAGGCGCGAGCACTGGCACGCGCGAAGCGCTGGAGCTGCGAGATGCGGATCCGACGCGATATCTCGGAAAAGGCGTCCTCACCGCGGTAGGTCATGTGAACGGGGCGATTCGTGACGTATTGCTCGGCCATGATGCGGTTGATCAAGAGACAATAGACCAAAGGCTGATCGCGGCTGATGGCACTGAGAATAAAGCGCAGTTTGGTGCCAATGCAATATTGGCGGTGTCTCTGGCGGCCGCTAAGGCGGCAGCCCAGTCGCTCAAGCTGCCGCTCTATCAACACATCGCGCATTTGGCGCACTGCACGGCGCTGACTATGCCGGTGCCCATGATGAACATACTCAACGGCGGTGAGCACGCCGACAACAATGTGGATATTCAAGAATTCATGATCCAGCCGGTATCAGCTCAAAATTTTGCCGAGGCACTGCGCATGGGCACAGAAATATTTCATCACTTGAAGCAGGTGCTGTCGAGCAGGGGTCTGGCGACCTCGGTGGGAGATGAAGGGGGTTTCGCCCCCAACTTATCGTCTAATGCAGCGGCGCTTGACGTCATTGCCGAGGCAGTGGAGCGCGCAGGCTATCGCTTGGGTGAGGACATCACGCTGGCGCTTGACTGCGCGGCTTCTGAGTTTTATCGAGAGGGTCGTTATCACCTCGCGGGTGATGGTCGTGATTTTAGCAGTAGCGAGTTTGCGGACTACTTGGCGTCACTGGTCGATCAGCATCCGATTGTCTCCATTGAGGACGGTCTCGATGAATCCGATTGGGAGGGTTGGTCTATTCTTACCGAGAAACTCGGTGCGAGCACTCAGTTGGTGGGTGATGACCTCTTCGTGACCAATACACAGATACTCAAGCGGGGTATCGACGAGGGCGTCGCCAATTCTATTCTCATTAAATTTAATCAGATTGGCACACTGAGTGAGACCCTTGCCGCGATCGCGATGGCTAAGGCCGCTGGCTACACCGCTGTGATTTCTCACCGATCTGGTGAAACTGAGGATGCCACCATCGCAGATCTTGCGGTGGGTACTGGGGCAGGTCAGATTAAAACAGGTTCATTGTGTCGCTCGGATCGAGTGGCCAAATACAACCGGCTGTTGCGGATAGAGGCCGAGTTAGGACTGACCGCGCCCTATCCGGGTCGGGACATTCTGCAGCGCGCATGATGCGTTGGCTGATGGGTGCATTGTTGGGGCTTTTTGTGCTCTTGCAGTACCGCTTGTGGTTCGCAGAGGGAGGTTTGGCTGAAGCCAATCGACTGAGCGCTGAGTTGGCAGCGGCCGAGACTGAAAATGCGAAGTTAATCGAGCGCAACGACGCGCTAGCCCGTGAGGTGATTGCATTACAAGCCGGGACTGAGGCAGTGGAAAGAAATGCACGAGAAAATCTAGGCCTTATTAAAGAAGGTGAAGTGTATTACCAATTTGTGAAGGAGCCAGACGCGCCGTGAAGAGCATTTGGGCAGTGGTTCCTGCCGCGGGGGCAGGTAGGCGTCTGGGCGGCGACATCCCAAAGCAATATCGCGAGGTGGCAGGAGCGCCCTTGATGGAGCATACCTTGCGCTCGCTTTTGCAATCCCCCGATATTCGTGGCGTGGTGGTTGCCATTGATCCCTCTGATCGACGTGCCGACGTGATTGCCAGCCTCTCCGATGTGCGAGTGCAAACCACACCCGGGGGTGTCACCCGCGCGCACTCAGTTTTGGCGGGCCTGGATGCCCTTGAAAACCATGCGTCCGAAGGGGACTGGGCGCTGGTTCACGATGCGGCCCGGCCTTGTCTCACTTTTGACGCCTTAGCGGCTTTGATCGACAGGGCACGTGTGCTCGGAGAAGGTGTGATTCTAGCCGAGCCCGTTGCCGATACACTGAAGCAGGTTAATGGTGAGGGCAAGATCGAAAAAACCGTGGATCGATCGATATTGTGGCGGGCACAGACACCGCAGCTTTTCCCGTTACAACCGCTTCGGGATGCGCTTCGCCACTGTATTGAAGAGGGCGTATCCGTAACGGACGAGGCAATGGCTATGGAGCGAGCGTCACAGGCTGTTCACGTGGTTGAGGGTGCCTCGAGTAATATCAAGGTGACGGTGGAGGCCGATCTTGTCTTTGCCGAGGTGTTTCTAAGAGAAGCCGGGGATCGCTGAGTATGATGATGCGGATAGGTCATGGTTACGACGTGCATGCTTGCGGACAAGGCAGCTACATTGTGCTCGGTGGCACTAGGATCGAGTGCGGTTTCTCTTTGATCGCGCACTCAGATGGTGATGTGGTGCTTCATGCGTTGTGCGATGCATTGTTAGGTGCGGCGGGCCTCGGGGATATCGGTCGTCACTTTCCTGATACTGATGCACAATTTCAAGGCGTGGACAGTCGCATCCTGCTGCGAGCCGTTGTGAGCAAGCTCGTGGAAAAAGGCTGGCGGGTCGGCAATGTGGACATCACCGTCGTCGCCCAGTCGCCTCGCTTGAGTGACTTTATCGGGTCGATGGAGGAGCACATTGCTACTGATCTTGGGGTGGAAGTGAGTGCCGTCAATGTGAAGGCGACGACCACCGAGCACCTTGGTTTTGAAGGTCGCAGCGAGGGTATTGCGAGTCATGCGGTAGCGCTTATTGTGCAGGGCGGTGTGAGTCCGTGAGTCGAATGGGCATCGGCATGACGTCCCAGCGAACGCGAGAGCGATTGATTCAGCGATTAATGGATCAAGGTATTACCCGAATCGAAGTATTAGAGGCCATTCGAAGCGTGCCCCGTCATCTTTTTGTGGATGAGGCGCTGGCGCATCGATCCTACGAAGACACGGCATTACCGATTGGCTATGGGCAAACACTTTCTCAGCCCTATATGGTGGCGAGAATGAGTGAGCTGGCGCTGGCGCGAGGTAAGCCTGGCAAAGTATTGGAGATCGGCAGTGGGTCGGGCTATCAGACCGCCATCTTGGCATCGTTAGTTGACGAAATTTGTGCGATCGAGCGGATCAAGCCGCTTCAAGAGCGTGCACGGAAGCAACTGCGTGCGTTACGAGTGCGCAACGTTCGGTTGCGGCACGGAGATGGTCTTGAGGGGTGGCCTAGTGAGGCGCCATTTGACTTGATTCTGGGTGCGGCGGCCCCTGAAACAGTGCCGCAAGTCTTGCTGGAGCAGCTCGCCCCGGATGGCTGCATGATCCTGCCAGTGGGCGGGCAGCGACAGCGCTTAATGATGATCACCGCGACGCCGGAGGGGTTTGTGGAGGAGGTTATCGAAGAGGTGAACTTTGTGCCGATGATCAGTGGTGTGGCTCGATGAAACTGAAACCCATTGGTATTTACGCCCGGGGTTTGGCCATGGGTGCCGCAGATATTGTTCCCGGTGTTTCAGGCGGCACGATGGCGCTGATTACGGGTATCTATGGGCGCTTGTTGGGTGCCTTAGTCAAGATCGACAAACAGGCGCTCGCACTTTTTTTCAGTGGCCGTTGGCGCGCGCTGTGGTATCGATTGGATGGTCCTTTTTTAGGCTGGCTATTGGCCGGCATTCTCACTGCGATCTTCTCTCTGGCGTCCGTGATCCATTGGCTGCTCGAGCATTATCCGCAACCCCTGTGGTCTTTTTTTTCGGGTCTTATTCTCATTAGTGGTGTGTTGTTGTTACGCAACGAAGTCACACTCGATCGATTGAGTCGGGTGGGGTTATTTGCTTTGGGGTCAGCGTTGGCGGTCGCTATTTCTTTGGCGCCCCCTATTCCATTTTCAGCCGGGTTGCTCGGGTTCTTTATCGCCGGTGCCATCGCTATCTGCGCGATGATTTTGCCGGGCATTTCAGGCAGTTTTATGCTGATGTTACTGGGTATGTACGGCCCTGTGCTCGGGGCGGTGAAGGGTTTGCAATTCGCTGAACTGTCAGTGTTTGCTGTGGGGTGCGCGACAGGGCTGATCACTTTCGCACGTGTTTTGAATTTTCTGTTAGTACGGGCGCGGGTTGCGATGATGGCTTTTTTAAGTGGCGTATTGCTCGGCTCCTTGTCATCCGTGTGGCCATGGCAGGTCGCCGTATTGGTCGAATCTATAGGAGGGTCTGTCGAGCTGACGCGGCCCGTACTACCGATGAATCCACTGCTAATCGATCCTCAAGTCATGCTGTGCCTAGTTAGTTTCATACTGGGGTTGATAGTGGTTTGGTCTATTACGGTCGTTGCACAGCGAGAGGCGTCCTGAGAGCATGCGGAGGCAGCGACTGAATCGTTGGCTGAGTGGGTGTGCTGTGGGAGTGCTGGTGAGTGCTTGCGCGGATCATCCCCCTGCGGTGATCGAAGATCGCTCGGTAATGCAGGTAGAGGTAGTGCCCGAAGTCCGCCAATCTGTGCCCTTCGATCAGGATGAGGTTGAAGCTAAAGTTTCTTTAATTCAAGGCCCCGATTATGCGGTTCAAAAAGGGGATACGCTTTACTCGGTGGCCTTCAGACTGGGAATGGATTACCGAACGCTGGCGCAGTTCAACGACATCGAGTCTCCCTTTACGATTTTAGTGGGTGAGTCGTTACGAACGGTTCCCCCTGTCTCGCCGGAGCAGCCCACCCAAGACGGTATGGCACCCTTGCCGTTACCCAGTGACAACACACAGCATGATGCGGTGTTGACGCCAGCCGCCCTTGCTTCAGCTACAGAGCTTAAGGCAAACGAATCGGCGACGGTGACCTCCGCTGAGCCTAAACCAGGCCGCAAGATGGAAGCCAAACCTAATTCCAGCGCTAAGCCCCAGCGAGCGAATGCCCCGGTCACTCGATGGCGATGGCCCGTGTCGGGTAAGGTGAGTCGCCGTTTTGCGAACGATCGAAATAAGGGCTTAGACCTGCTCGGTCAGCGTGGCGATCCGGTAGGAGCGACCGCTGATGGCGTGGTGGTGTATGCCGGATCGGGCGTGACCGGCTATGGAGCGTTATTGATCGTCAAGCACAATGACACCTACCTGAGTGCTTATGGACACAATGATGAGCTGTTAGCCAGCGAGGGTGATTATGTGACAGCCGGCGAAGCCATCGCACGAATGGGCAGCACCAGTGCTGATTCGGTAAAGCTGCACTTTGAAATACGACGTGATGGTATCCCGATAGATCCTATGACCTTACTACCCAGTCGGTAGGGCGTCACACCCCCTGCAAGCACGTCCGTCAATTAGCGCTCAAGCAGTTCCAACTTGTCGGGCTTGCCCGCCCAGTCTTCCGCATCGGGCAGCGGCTCTTTGCGTTCGGTAATGTTAGGCCACACTTCAGCGAGTTCCGTATTGAGCGCCAGAAAGTTTTCTTGATCAGCGGGTAACTCGTCTTCTGAAAAAATGGCGTCGACCGGGCACTCCGGCTCGCACAGTGCGCAATCAATGCACTCATCCGGATGGATGACCAAGAAATTTGGACCCTCATAAAAACAATCGACCGGGCATACCTCGACACAATCTGTATGCTTGCACTTGATGCAATCTTCACCGACAACGAACGTCATACCAATACCTCACTCATTTCAGGGCGAAGGATACTGGTTGAGGCCAGCTTTGAAAACTCTTCAGGGCGTCTCTTCAAGATTTTGTTTCAATTCATAAAGGCAGGCCAGCGCTTCGCGAGCCGTCATGTCGTCTGGATTTAAGGCGCGTAACTGCTCGATCACCGGCGAGGGAGCAGGGGGTTCCGGCGCAGCAAACAGTTCGTTCTGAGCGGGTGGGGGGCCGGCGTCCTGGCCGCTCTCGAGTGCTTGAAGCTTGTCGCGTGCCGTGGTCAACACGCCAGCAGGCACGCCGGCTAGACGTGCGACTTGCAGGCCGAAGCTACGATTCGCGGGCCCTTCCTGTATTTGGTGTAAAAAGACAACGTGCTCCTCATGCTCGGTCGCATCGAGATGCACATTGGCCATCGCGGCGTGTTGCTCTGGCAGTGCCGTCAACTCGAAGTAATGGGTGGCAAAAAAGGTAATGGCTTTGACCTGATTGGCGAGGGCTAGCGCGGTTGCCCACGCAATGCTCAACCCATCAAAGGTGCTGGTGCCTCTGCCAATTTCGTCCATGATCACTAGGCTACGTTCGGTCGCATTGTGAAGGATATTGGCGGTCTCGGTCATTTCCACCATGAAGGTAGAACGCCCACTGGCGAGGTCGTCTGATGAGCCAATGCGCGTAAAAATACGATCGAGGCTTGAAAGCGTGACCGATCGAGCCGGCACAAACGCACCGACATGGGCAAGCAGTGCGATCAGCGCATTTTGTCGCATGTAGGTCGACTTTCCCCCCATATTCGGTCCGGTAATGAGTAACATGCGCCGCTTTTCGTCGAGCTGAGTA
>OBPT01000158.1_pt1 | contig 21368 bp, 17 predicted proteins | sample 1534671 | NCBI WGS metagenome assembly OBPT01 (sample SAMEA3275494, study PRJEB22092) | marine metagenome | biome: ENVO:00000447 marine biome; feature: ENVO:00002042 Surface water; material: ENVO:00002010 seawater | collected 2014-06-21T11:00:00+00 | depth 1 m | reverse complement strand
AGCCCTGCATCATCCACATGAGCTGTGCCGTCCCATCGACCATCGCCACATCGATGACCTGCCCTTGACCCGAGCGAGAAGCCTCGAGTAGCGCAGCCAAAATGCCCGTTACCAGTAGCATCCCGCCGCCGCCAAAATCACCCACGAGGTTCAGCGGCACTACCGGTTTCTCACCACGACGACCAATGGCGTGCAAAGCGCCCGTAATCGCAATGTAATTAAGATCATGGCCTGCGGCTTGAGCGAGCGCTCCCTGCTGTCCCCAACCGGTCATTCGCGCAAACACTAGCTTGGGATTCCGGGCTCTACAGACCCCGGGACCGATACCTAATTTTTCGCACACACCAGGCCGATAAGGGTCGATTAGGGCATCCGCTCGCTCAATCAATTTCATGAGCGCTTCAAGGCCTGCCGGTTGCTTCAGATCTAAGACTACGGACTTTTTGTTGCGACCACTAATCGGCTCCGCCAGCTTAGGGTCCATCGCGCCGGGACGCTCAATGCGAATGACCTCGGCACCCATATCAGCCAACATCATGCCCCCCATCGGCCCGGGACCAATGCCTGCAAGCTCGATTATCGTGTACCCACTCAAGGTTCCCATAAACTGACTTCCTCAAAAATTGCGCTGATTAAAGGGCTCGTACTGATCGCCCAAACAATACCGACCAATAATCAGCTTCATGATTTCAGAGCTGCCAGCATAAATTGTCGCAATTTTGGCATCGGCCGATTGTCGACTGATAGGGTATTCATCCATAAAGCCTGCCCCACCGTGCAACTGCAAACCCTCATCGGCTACGCGCTGCTGTAGTTCAGACGTCTTCAGCTTCGCCATCGCGGCGTCTTCAGCACTGAGCGTGCCCTCATTAAAGGCCAGCGCCGCCTGATCAACGTAACACTGCGTAATATCTAATTCGGCGCGAAGGTCCGCCATTTTAAACTGCGTATTCTGCATGACGGATAGCGGCTTACCAAAGACCTCACGCTCTTGTACGAACGTTGCCGTCAGATCCCAAGACAATTGCGCAGCCGCCAAGTAACCCATAGCCCCCAACAATCGTTCTTCTGCCAGCCCACTCATCAAATAATAGAAACCTTGATGTGCCTCACCTAAGACATTGGCCTTGGGTACTTTGACGTCGTTAAAAAACAACTCCGCCGTATCCTGCGCTTTCAGCCCCAATTTTTTTAGGTTTCGGCCTCGTTCAAATCCCTCCCAGCCGGATTCAACCAAGAACAAGGTCATTGCGTGCGGATTATTGTGTGGATCAGTTTTCGCAGCCACCACCACCAAATCACAGTTAATCCCGTTTGAAATATAGGTTTTTTGACCGTTGAGCACCCAGTGATCGTCTTGCTCTGTCGCGTGCGTTCGCATACCCGCTAAATTGCTACCCGCATCGGGCTCAGTCATCGCGACGGCCAGCACAATATCCCCCGACACGGCCCCGGGTATATAGCGCTGCATCTGCTCTTCCGTGCCGAAGCGAGTAATGTAAGGCGCGACAATTCTGCTATGCAACGAACCAAACCAGTCGCCGCATCGCGCATAAGCCAGCTCTTCAATAATCACCTGCTCCCAGCGGATATCGTAATCACCAAGACCACCAAAGCGCTCTTCTGGCCAGACCATTAAGAACCCCTTGTCACCAGCGGCCTTAAAGATGTCTCGATCCACAATGCCTTGCTCTCGAAAGCGCTCCATCTCCGGAACCACTTCCTCTGCAAGAAAACGCCGGTAAGCCTCTCGGAACATCTGCTGCTCTTCAGTAAATTTTCTAGTGAGCATCTCGGCTCCTTATCACTCTAAAATAGGGTAAAAACCCAACCACGATGGCGGCTGGATAACAGTCAATCGCTCAGTTTGCTATCAACTCAAAACACTCAGTCAGCGGAATCCGGATCGAGTACTTCTTGCAACTCGCGCTTCAAAAACTTCCCATTCGCGTTTCTCGGCAAGGGCTCGGCTAAAAACCAAATGTACTTGGGCACTTTGAAAGCGGCTAGACGAGAACCCATATGCTCTCGCAATCCAGGTGCATCGAGCATCGCATCCGGCTTCAGATGCACCGCGACACCAACTTCCTCGCCCAAGCGGTCATCGGGCACCGCAAAGGCAACCCCCTCTAGGATCGCCGGATGGGTGTACAAAGCACTTTCCACCTCCGCACCGTAAATATTCTCGCCGCCGCGCAATATCATGTCTTTCGCGCGATCGACCAGATAAAGAAACCCGTCCTCGTCAAAGTAGCCGATGTCTCCAGTATGCAGCCAGCCATCAACAATGGTCTCAGACGTTGCCTCTGGGCGGTTCAAATAGCCCTTAATCACCGGGGCCCCCTTCACACAGAGCTCACCTTTCTCTCCAACGGGCAATGATTCGCCGGCCTCGTTGACGATCTTGCCCTCCAAGGTCGGCACTAACGGTCCACAACTCTCTGGGCGCGCCACAAACAAGTCGCCTGTCGTATAACTCGCAATGCCGCAGACCTCCGTCATGCCATAACCTTGCGCAGGCTTTGCTCGCTGAGTCTTCTCAACCACTTTGCTCGGTAAATCGGGATGCATGGCGGCTCCGCCGCCTCCTAACGAATTTAAACTCGAGGTATCGTAATCATGAAAATCGGGGTGTGCGAGCAGCTCCCGGGTCATCATGGGAACCGCACTGAGCGTATTGACCTTTTCGCGCTCGATCAGCTTTAACGCCTCTTCGATATCCCACTTGTACATCAGCACCAGCTTTCCACCACCCACCGTGCCCCCCTGCATCACACAGTTATTCGCAGTGACATGAAACAACGGCGTAGCCACCAACGACGTAGGTGCCGGCGCTGAAACCGGCGCCTCAACCACCGCATCTCGATTCAGCGCTTGAGTGGTTGCAAATATTTGCCCCATAGCCGCTACATTCAGCACGTTGTGCACACAGCCTCGATGCGTTAGCTGAGCCCCCTTGGGACGCCCGGTGGTGCCGGAGGTGTAGAAAATACACGCATCATCATTCGCATCGATGGGCGTCATCACCAGCGCGCCTTCGACGCTCACCACATCGCGCCACTGCGTTGCTTGCACGGGCGGTGCGTCCTCCCTCACCGCCACCACCTTGATCTGTTTAAAACGGTCCGCGATTTGGGCAAACACCTCTAGTCGACGGTCATCAGCGATCAGCAACTTAGGCTCTGAATCCTCTAGCGCATAGGCCATTTCGTCCGCAACCCACCACGCATTCATACCGACCACGACAGCGCCTGCAGCGATGACTCCCCAGTAAGCCAATATCCACTCGGGGTAATTGCGCATTGCAATGGCGACCCGATCACCCGTGCCAATCCCCTGCGACGCAAGCCAGGCAGAGACATTAGCCACCATCTGACCGGCTTCGGCATAGGTCAGACGCTCATCACCGTAAACGATGTATTCCGCATCACCGTACCCCTGCCCCAGCAACCAAAGATCTCGAAGAGAGCCTGGCGCATGCTGATAGGCCTTCAACGTACACCCGTCTTGCTCAATCGTGGTGAGCTCGAGAAATGCTTGTGGCGCGGTAACCATTGCCACCGCCTTCCGATAATTGTCCATAACCTGACTCATACCTTTTGCTTCCTCCGTAGCACCGAGTGTGATGTGTTGTCCAAGTTGAATTGGTAAGCCCTCGCAAGATACCCTAACGACCCCGCGGCAACCAGTTCACAACGACACTATTCTGACCTGTATCATGCCAATCAAACGATCGGGTCAATTGCCAGACCTGAGTATCTGCGATCAACCCAAACGGGCCTCGTCCCGCAAAAAAGGAACCCCATGAGCGCACAAGAACTAGACCTGGAAAAACTTGAACCTTGGTTACGAGACAAAGTGCCTCCCTTCGAGGGCCCGTTATCCGCTGATAAATTCGCAGGCGGACAATCCAATCCCACTTTTAAATTGACTGCCGGCGCACAACACTACGTACTGCGACGCAAACCACCCGGCGAACTACTCGCATCAGCACATGCCGTCGATAGAGAGTTCCGCGTGCTCGATGCGCTGGCAAAAACAGACGTCCCCGTCCCTAAGGTGGTGGCACTCTGCGAGGACGACAGCCTGATTGGCTCTATGTTTTATGTAATGGAGCATTTAGAGGGCCGTATCTTTTGGGATCCAACCGTTCCAGAGGTGGGTGATGCAGATCGCGCCGCGATCTACGACGAAATGAACCGCGTCCTCGCTGCACTGCACTCAGTCGACGTCAATGCGGTTGGTCTCGCTGATTATGGCAAACCCGGTAATTACTACGCCCGGCAAATCGGACGTTGGACGAAGCAATACCGAGCCTCAGAAACTGAGCCGGTCGCCGAGATGGAAGCACTTATCGACTGGCTACCGGACAATATCCCCGCGGGGGGAGAAACTGTTGCGCTGGTGCACGGTGACTATCGGCTCGACAACATGATTTTTCATCCCACGGAGCCGAAAATTATTGGCATTCTCGATTGGGAGCTCTCCACATTGGGAGATCCCCTTGCGGACCTCGCGTATCAATTAATGGCGTGGCAGTTTCCAAGAGAAGGCGGCATGGTCGGGCTAGAAGGCGTAGACAGGGCGCCACTAATGATCCCGTCAGACGAGGCGTATATTGAGTCCTATTGCCAAAGAACCGGTCGAGCAGACATCGATCATTGGCCGTTCTACATGGCCTTTTGCTTTTTTAGAATCGCCGCCATCCTGCAAGGCATTAAAAAGCGCGCCTTGATCGGGACAGCGTCAAGCGCTGAGGCTGATAGTCGCGCCGTGATGGTCGGTCCGCTCGCGGCTCTGGGCGCCGGCTACATTCAACAAAGCAGGTAGGCTGCTCGTCTCTAGGACGCGCTATTGCGCGCCAAGTCGGCAGCGGACGCCTACGCTAGGGCACCACGTCGGCCCATGCTGGACCCCTTTGTTGAGACGCTACCGCCCTTTTGCCCTCGCTTTTCACGCCGAGTTTGGCCGCTCGCGCGGGCCGCACCCGACTCCGCCTTTAGCGCCTTCATTTGCACTGCGGTGGGCGGCGGGCGCCGCCGGGAGCTTTTTGGCCGTCGATAGGTGCCCGGCGCCGGTCTCAAATCACCGTATTCAAAGCGATGCAGGATCTCTTCAAGCGTGCTGGAGATCTGCGTGCATTGCCTGATGGACTCTATCCGGCTATACGCGGCTCGCTCTCCCTCCCTCACCAACGCTCGCAACTCTTGCTCGCTCGGCTGAGTAATCAATTGTATTGGGTTCTGTAAGCGAAACTTGGGGACGATATTGATATCCCCAGAATATTCTTGATCAAGTAGTGCATAAGCTCCATGCATCATCATATTGAATTTCGGCCAGTTATCGCCGTATTTCTTTGCCACGCCGCGATAAAAATTAAGCATCTCGCGGCCAATACCCATGCCCAGGGACGTCGCCGCTTGTCGCAGCGGTCGCGCCTTGTCGTCACGGGGCAAAAAAGCCCGGGCAATCGGATTCACCATGCTGACGATGTAGTGATTGGTTGAGAATAATCGGGACAGCCTCTTAGCCGGCAAATCGTCTGCTACGGAACCATCTACCCAGCGTCGCGCTGGCAAATAGGGCTGCGATTCTCCGTGCTCATTCTTTGCCTCCAACATCACCGCTGGGAATACGCCGGGTATCGCGCAAGAAGCCATTGCCGCCGAACGGAGGTAGACATTGGGCGAGGACACCGCATTGAGCAAGCGAGAGCGCTGATGCGGCTCCGCAGGCGCTACCGTAATACTGACCTGCCTACCCGTTTTAGCATAGGCCTCCGCGAAAGTAAGGTCGGGAATGGTGGCCGCGATAAGCTGAGCGGTATCCTCAGCGGTGAAGCGCCCCCCTTTACCGGCAAACCATCGCCGAATGAAATTTTTCGTATCAGTGCCGCCGGTTTCCATTAACCCGATCAGATCCGCATCCTTCATTTCTTCATCGGTATAGGCAGCTAATGCAGCAGCGACGATTGATCCGGCGCTGGAACCCGATACCACACGCGGTAACAGTCCCTGGCGTAACAATTCGCCCACCACACCCAGGTGTAAAAATCCGAGCACGCCCCCACCGCTCAACATTAACGCCGAGCGGCCGTAGCAGACGTTACTGCGATAAAAGAAATCCAGCTTCTGCTGCGTCGGGATCACCTCATCGGGCAACTCCGCGATCAACCTCAACGTCTCGTCAATTTCAGTGATGTATTGCTCAATAAGGGTTTTTGTGCCGGCTTTTGACCGTCGGTAGAGAACGCTTTTACCCATACCGCCCATGTTGCCGTGTATTCCTTCATTGAGTGAATACAAGAGGCCGGTCCAGTCTTTCTTTTTACGAAATTTGCGGAGACGATCCAGTCGATAACGGATCTGCGCATGATCATAAAGGCTTGAGGCCTCTTCTTTGCGCCACTCTGACATGCCGGTTAATACATCGTGGGCATGAGCCGCCAGCTGCCAATCCTGGTAAGACTCGGCAGAATCCATTGCTTGCTCAAGTTCGCGTAGCTCAGTCTTGACAGTCACGTACCACTCCCCTCGTCCTCTGCCGCTGTGCGGAAGCAATAGCATAGAGCCAACTTTTCGCGCACGCCAGCTTGACAGCCAGAAAAAAAAGGACGCCGACGTATCAGCTACGCCGCCGTATACGACTCGAGCAAATGTCGCTTGTACAGCTTGCCGTTATCCATTCTGGGAAGCTGCTCTAAAAAATCGATGGTCTTTGGGACCTTAATAGTGGAGAGCCGCTCCCGCATCCACTCCCTCAGTTCCTCAGCAGTCTGCTCCGTCGCATCGCCCCAATTGACCGGCTGGATCACTGCCGTCACGACCTCCCCATACTCAGGGTGTGGCAGGCCAAATACCGCAGCGTCGGCGACCTTAACGTGAGACACGAGGAGCCCCTCTATTTCAGCCGGATAGACATTGACGCCCCCCGTGATGATGGTGAAATTTTTCCGGTCGGTCAGATAAAGGAATCCTTCCTCATCCAGATAACCCATATCTCCGGTCGTCGCCCAGCCCTTTTCATTAAAAGCTTCACGGGTCTTTTCGGGCTCATCGAAGTACTCAAAGGGACGGCTATCGGCAAAGTAAATTTCACCGATTTCGCCCGCCGCCAAAACCTCGCCATCCTCCCCGACAATTTTGGGGTCTCCAAAAAGAGGTCGACCCACAGAGCCTTTGTGAGTGAGCCACGCCGCAGAATCGATAATGGTAAAGCCAATCGATTCGCTGGCGGCGTAGTACTCGACGACGACAGGGCCCCACCAGCCAATCATTTGCTCTTTGATGTCGATCGGACAGGGCGCTGCCGCATGAATCGCGACTTTCATCGAACTGAGGTCGTAGCCAGATCGACGCGCCTCGGGCAATTTGAGCATGCGCACGAACATAATGGGCACCCACTGACTGTGGGTGATCTGATACTGCTCTATCAGCGCCAACGACCGCTCAGGGTCAAACTGCTCCATGATCACCGAGGTCCCCCCCAATCCCAGCACCATCAGGTTGTAGTGCAGCGGTGCCGCGTGATACAGCGGAGCAGGCGACAGATAAAGCGTTTCTCTATCGAATCCAAAAAAGGCGCCAATACTGCCCGCTAAAGGGTGAGGCGCCTGAATGCTATCCGAATGAGGCTGCCAAAATACGCCCTTGGGTTTGCCGGTTGTCCCTGACGAGTACAACATGGGGGCGCCCAAACACTCGTCCTCAATCGGCGTCCCTGGACACTCATCTAACAAGGCAGTTAGGGGATCAAAACCCTCGATGTCGCCACCCACCGAGAGACAACGCACTAATCCCGGCGCGCTCGCTGAAGCCTCTGACGCCACAACCGCCAGACTGGATGACGCGATAAACACCTTTGCCTGGCAGTTATTGATGATGTATGCCGTTTCATCTTTCTTCAGGTGCGTGCTGATAGGCGTAAAAATAATCCCTGCACGGTTGGCCGCCTGCGCAACCTGCAGAAATTCAGCGCAATTTATGAGCATCATTGCCATATGATCACCAGGCTTCAACCCCAGCGAACGCAGCAGGTGCGCTATTTGATTGGAGCGACGATCCAGCTGCCCATACGTCACGGTCTCGCCTGAGTTGGCCATAATGTAGGCCGGTCGGTCTGGCGTCTCGGTGGCATAAGTCGAAAAATGCGTCATGGGTGCCTCTATTTCAGATTATCATTCCCCGTAACTATACAAGTTCAGACTGGAGATGGTAGTGACCGGAGACTGGGAATCAGGCCGCGACATCAGGCGTCTCTGCCGCACAGGAGCCTTGGTTGAGCCCACGTCAGGTCGTGCGCCTGGCTACGTTCAATGCAATGTCGTTATGATGCCCGCCGACTCAGCGCATTACTTTCGGCAGTTCTGTGAACACAATCCGCGCCCCTGCCCTCTGCTCGCGATGAGCGAGGCACCCGGTTCTGTCGCGCTCGCGGCACTGGGCACGGATATCGATATTCGCACCGATCTCCCCCAGTATCGAATTTGGCGAGACGGCGTGCTTACAGAGCGCTGTGACGACGTCGAGCACTTTTGGGAAGATGACTGGGTTGCGTTTGCGCTCGGCTGCTCATTTTCTTTTGAAGAGGCGCTCATCAATGCTGGCATAGAGATTCGTAATATCAGTGAAGGGGTCAATGTCCCGATGTATCGCACCAACATCCCCTGTATCTCAGCGGGACCGTTCGCGGGCAATATGGTCGTCAGCATGCGTCCCATGCCGGCGGCAGACGTCATTGAAGCGATCCAAATCTGTGCTCGATTCCCCTCTGTCCATGGCGCCCCCATTCATATCGGGGACCCTGCCCACCTGGGCATTGATGATCTCAATCACCCGGATTTTGGCGATCCTGTGACCCTGCACCAAACCGATATGCCTGCTTTCTGGGCATGCGGTGTCACACCTCAGGTGGCACTCGAGGCGGCTAAATTGCCTATGGCAATCACCCACGAACCCGGCCACATGCTTGTGTCCGATCTTAAAAACACCGACTTGGCGATATCATGATGAACCCACCGCTCACATTAAACTGCGATATGGGAGAAAGCTTTGGCCCATGGAAGATGGGAAATGATGAAGGCATTATGCCTCTGATTGATTCGGCTAATATCGCCTGCGGGGGGCATGCAGGCGATCCCAGCACGATGCGTCAGTGCGTTGCACTGGCACGCAAGCACGGGACTGAAATTGGCGCGCATGTCTCCTACCCCGACAAAGAGGGTTTTGGGCGCCGAGCAATGGACATTCACGGACAAGCCCTCATCGATTTGATTCACTACCAAATCGGCGCGCTGGACGGCATTGCGCGCGTCCACAGCCAGCGCGTTACCTACATCAAACCCCATGGCGCGCTCTATCACGCGATACTCACCGACCCCAGTCTCATGAATGACATCATGCGCGCAGCCGCTAGTTGGCATGCCGACCTAGAATTGGTGGTCTTGGCCACGCCGAGGGATCGTAAAACCGTTCAACTCGCCGTAGAGCATGGCCTCAACTTGCGCTACGAAGCTTTTGCGGATCGTGCCTATACGGCTCGTGGACTCCTGCTGAGCCGGGATAAACCCGGTGCTGTCCTCACCCCTAATGAAGCCGCAGCACAGGCGATCGCTATCACCCGCAACAAACTGAAAACATCGACCGGCAAGCGCATTCCCGTCAATGCCGACACGCTCTGCGTGCATAGTGATTCTCCGGGCGCGACGAAGATGATTCGCACCATTCGACAGGCCTTGGATCAATCGTAAATGCCTTTCACCATCGGACCCGCCGGCGACTCGGCGATGCGGCTGAGCTTTCAGGAGGCACCTAGCCCTCGCCTGACGCAGATACTGCTGCAGCTGCAGCGTACTGCACAGCGCTATTTTCTCGAATCACTCAGTGACAGCGTCGTGGGCTACGCCACCCTCACGTTATTCTTCACGCCACTGAGCCTGCAGCGTGATCAGGTAACTGTCTGGCTGGAAAAAACAGCCCTCAGTCTTTGCGACGCGAGACACGTCCTTGATACGCCGAGCACAGAGACGGTAGTGCTCCCTGTTTTTTATGATCCCGCCGTGGCGCCCGATTTGATCTCGGTGGCTGACGAGCTTGGCATGACGATTGACGCACTGATCACCTTGCATAGCGCGACCCCCTACTTCGCGTTTGCCACCGGATTTGCCCCCGGGTTTTGCTATCTCGGTACACTAGACTCACGTCTGAAAACGCAGCGTCTGAGCACTCCTCGACTGCGAGTGCCCGCGGGTGCGGTGGCGATTGCTGATCAGCAAACCGCCGTATACCCCTGCGAATCCCCAGGGGGTTGGCAGATCATTGGCGCGTGTCCCGTAACGCTATTTGATATGGCAGCCACTCCCGCGAGCAAACTGGCGGTCGGTGACTCAGTACGCTTTGAATCGATCGATGAGCGCACGTATCGTGCGCTAGGGGGGCAGATTTGCGAACGCTGACGCTCGATAAAGCAGGCATCGCTTCCACTATTCAAGACGGCGGTCGATTGGGCACACTGCAGGCTGGCATTACCCCCGCCGGTGCAATGGATCCCCTAGCGTTAAAGGCCGGACAGTACCGCCTTGGACACCGCGCCGGAGAGGCCGCGCTTGAGATCGCTTATGGTAATGTCAGGATAACCTCATCGCACAAGTGCTCGCTGGTGATCACAGGTGCGCCGGTGACAGTGCTCATCGATAACGAGCTGGTCATCTCTGAATCCATCCACACATTGACGGCTGGTCAGACACTGACCATCGGGGCACCCTCAGAAGGTATTTATAGTTATCTGCACGTCTCTGGAGGGTTCGATACCTGCCCCGTTTTTGCCAGTCGCAGCACCTCTCCCAGAGAGGGTATCGGAGGATTACATGGCGGCTATCTTCGTGATCAAGACATCCTACCTCTGAGCGAGGATGCGCTGCCCGACGACAACTTTCGAGCGGATCCGGGTCTTTGTAGCATCGGGCAACGATCGGTTTTGACGCTGCGCTACGTACCGGGTTACCAATACGATGCACTGGCCCCTGCCCTTATCCAAAGACTGCACGAAAGTCACTTCGAGGTCACCGCCAAAGCCAATCGCATGGGGGTCACCCTCAATGGCCCTCCGCTGAATACCGGTGTAGAGTCGCTACTGTCCGAGGCAACCTGCGAGGGGGCCATTCAAATCCCACCCGACGGAAATCCTATCGTCCTCATGAAAGATCGACAAACAATGGGCGGCTACCCCATTCCTGGCGCGGTCATCGAGAGTGACTGTGTGCGCCTTGCTCAAGCTCGACCCGGTCAGAGAATCCGTTTCACCGCTTGCACCCCGCAGGAGGCCGACAACATCAGATGGCTAGAGCAACACTACGTTGAGACGCGATTGCGATGACTGAGGAGACCGCCCTCGCCGTTTCAAGCGCGCTCGAATCACTCTTGGTAGCGAACAATCACCGCGGCATGCAGGATGTGCAATCCACGCTGACCCCGGGCTATTTACTGCGGGCAGCTCACCTCATTCGACGGTGCACGGGGCGCGTTTATATCCTCACGGGGTTCCCGGTGGCCGGCACCTTTGAAACCGACGGACCGGCTGGCGCCATGGCGCTCTACCAACTCCTCGAACAACGGGGTGCTCAGCCAACGATTCTGTCCGACAAATCAATCACCGACGTTTTATCCAGCAACTTCCGCTGTGTTTCGCTCGCGAGAGGCACCTCCAGCGAGATCAGCAGCGCAGCTTCCTCGCTCTATCAACAGGCCGCACCTGATCTAGTGATTAGCATCGAACGCCCAGGAACGGCTGCGGATGGGCAGTGTTACAACATGGCGGGCGATAACATATCAGCGGCTTGCAGCGCGACTGAGGCCTATCTTGAGCTCGCCATCTGCCCTACCATCGCCATAGGAGACGGAGGCAACGAGTTAGGCATGGGTAACGTTCAAACGGCGCTCGCGGCACTCAATATCAAGCCGGCGATCAGCTTTTGCGATGAATTAATTGTGGCGGATGTGTCAAATTGGGCCGCTTACGCCCTCCACGCCTTCATTCAATGGCTCGAAAATGCGCCCTCCTATTTGACCGTCGATATCCATCAGCTGCTAGCGCACCTCGTCGCACTCGGCGCCGTGGACGGCGTCTCGGGACTGCCTACACCAACCGAGGACGGTTTCCCTGCCAATGCAGGCCCCCACTTTCTGGAACAAGCCAATACTATTCTGTCAAGGGCGGTGGCGGCGTGACGATTGCTTATCTTAACGGCGATTTCATTCCGCTGAGTGAGGCGCGGATCTCACCGATGGACAGAGGCTTTTTATTTGGCGATGGCGTGTATGAAGTCATCCCCAGCTACCAAGGGCAATTTGTGGCGATCGGTTATCATCTTGAGCGGTTGAGAACCTCGCTTGATGGCATTCATCTCGTCATCCCTCAATCGGACGAGCAACTTGTCGCCTTACTCGACGAACTGTGCCGACAAAATGGCAGCGGTGATCAAGGGATCTACCTACAAATCACACGCGGTGTCGTAGAGAAACGGCAGCACGCGTTTACCAATGAGAATGCCCCCACAGTTTTCGCCTACGCTTTTCCAATTGCCTCGCCATCCGATGGATCACCCAGTGATGCAACCTGCTTTCGCGCTGTCACTCGCACCGATAAAAGATGGGGGCGCTGTCATATTAAATCGACTGCGCTCCTCGGCAACGTGCTGCATATGATGGAGGCAGTTGATGACGGCGCCGAAGAAGTGCTGTTATTCAACGCGCAGGACGAGCTCACTGAAGCGGCGGCCTGCAACGTTTTTATTGCCTCACAGGGGAAAATAGTCACCCCAGCGCTGGATCATCAAATCCTACCTGGCGTGACCCGTCGCCTCTGTCTCGACGTCTTGGCCGCACATACCGACTGGGCCGTCGAGATCCGTCCTGTGACGCGAGCGGAAGTCTGCAGCGCAGAAGAAGTGTGGCTCAGCTCATCGACTAAGGAACTCGCACCCGTTATTCAGATCGATGGGCAACCCGTGGGGTCCGGCAAGCCGGGTCCTCTCTGGTCTCAGGCACAGCGGCTATTCCACCTGCACCGCTTTGACACCGCATCATGACGCGGGCCACGGTACTCCATATTGATCTATCAGTGATCAGCGCTAACGTGAGCACGCTGCGGCAGCGTATTGGCGCACAAAAGTTCATGGCAGTGGTCAAAGCCGATGCCTATGGCCATGGCGCCGTTCGCGTTGCACAGCATATCGAAACCGACGTCGATGCATTGGCGGTCGCTATTACAGAAGAGGCCATCGCGTTACGCGAAGCCGGTGTGGTCGCGCCCATTTTAGTCCTGGAAGGACCGCAGTCAGAAGACGAGCTGCTCTTGATGGCAGACATGGCGCTCTGGCCAACCCTACACCACGCCGAACAGCTTGCTTGGTGCGGACAGCATGCCTCCCTTTTGTCAGCGGCCTGGCTCAAAGTTGATACCGGCATGCACCGGCTCGGCTTCTCGGCAGACGCCCTTCCGCAAGCAATCAGTGCTTTGCAGGCGACGGGTATCACCGACATCACCTTGATGTCACATCTCGCGACAGCGGAGTATCCGGAAGCTGAACTAACGAGACTTCAGCAGGGTGTCTGGCATGAGCAGCTGACAGATTGGCCAGCGGCTGCCAGCCTGCATAATTCGGCAGCCGCGCGAACCCAGTCCGAGGGCCGTAGTGATTGGGCAAGGATAGGCTACGCCTTATATGGCGGACAAATAAAGGGGCTAACCCCTGACGAAACCCTTCGGCCAGCCATGCGCTTTACCACCTCCGTATTAACGCTTCGCGATGTCAAATCCGGCGAGTCGGTTGGGTATGGTGGACGCTGGATCGCTCAGCGAGACAGCCGCATCGCCACCTTGCCGGTGGGCTACGCAGACGGCTACCCGTGGGCCGCAGTTGACGGCACCCCGATAGGCATCGCCCATCAAACTGCCCCCCTTGCCGGCCAAGTCTCAATGGACATGATGACCGTTGATGTGACCGACTGCGCTCACATTGAACTTGGCGCACCTGCAGAGCTATGGGGCGCTCATCCCACCGTGGATCAAGCAGCGCAACATTGCAACACGATTGGCTACGAGTTAATGACTCGCGTGACTAGCCGGGTACCGCGGTGTTATCACGCTTAGCACAGCATCCGCCTAGCGAACTGCCCGGGAAGACGACCGTTCGTAACGCCCGGGTAACGTACCGCATCAGTACAGGCGATCATCGTGACTGACGCAATCACCTTACCGCAGGGCATCCTACTGGCTGCCATCGACATGGGCAGCAACTCTTTTCACCTCAACATCACGCAGGTCGATCGGGATGAAATACGCCCCCTTCACACCCTCTCAGAAAGGGTGCAACTGGGCGAAGCCGCCGATACGGGAGAGCTCACACAAGCCGCGATCCGTCGCGGGTTAGCCTGTCTCGAACAATTCAAGCGCTTGCTTGATGAGACAGGTCCCAACTCTGTCCGGGTCGTCGGCACCCATGCGCTGCGGCGCGCTAAAAATCGACATGACTTCACTGCCCCCGCCGAGGCCCTTCTTGGCCTACCGATCGAAGTGCTTGAAGGCGAAGAAGAGGCAAGACTCATTTACACCGGCGTCGCACAGACGTTATCTGACAATCAGACTGCCCATTTGGTGATCGATGTCGGCGGAGGCAGCTCTGAATTTATCTTGGGTCAACACGCCAAACCTCTCCGCCTCGAAAGCCTACCCCTGGGCTGCGTATCCTACGGTGAAGCCTACTTCCCGGCGGGCGACATCACTGCGGCACGCTTCGATACTGCCTGCCGCCAAGCAACCGATACGGTTTCGGCCCTCCATCGGCGCTTCAGCAATAACCCCTGGCACGAAACGATTGGGGCGTCGGGCACACTGCGAGCTATCGAGGACATGATCGTCGCCGCTGGCTGGCGAACATCAGGTATCGATCAGGCCTCACTGACGGCACTCCGAGACAAATTACTGACCTTTCATCACGTCGGTGATATCGACCTCGCCGGCCTGAGCGCAAGCCGCAAATCGGTCGTGAGTGCGGGCTTAGCCATTACGCAAGGCATTTTTTCGGGATTGCGCCTCGAATCGATGAGCACGTCATCCAGCGCACTCCGCGAGGGTGTCATCCACGATTTGGTGGGTCAGATTCATCATCGGCATTGAAGCCCGCTGCAGGCCACGACACGCCGGTGCATGCAAGTGCGGGCGGCTTAGCGAAGCGGTTGGCAGCACACACCTGGGGCACACTAGCAGGCCGCTGGCGAAGTCCGACGCCGTCAGGCCAATACGACAGGCATGACGCCCGTCCAAAAACACACTGAGCCTGAGCACAGGATCCGGAGTTGCAGACTTGCAGGGGGCAGCGCCGGAGAGCCGAACAGGCTACTGCCCGCTCCCCGAGCCTCGCTCAGGAGTCTCGCCAGCTGAGCCTGAATTGGGCTGCAATGGCTTGGCTTACCTCGGCTTAACCAGGAACGTCCTAACTAAGCGATCACAACCCAGGCATCAGACCACGCATCAGAGGTCATAGCCACGCTCATCATGAAGCACAATATCAAGACCCGACGTCTCATCCTCCTGATCTACCCGCAGAGAGACCAACCGATCGACTAATCGAAGCAACAACCAGCTCGCAATGGCGGTGTAGACAAAGGTGGCAACAATTCCCGTTAGCTGGATACCTAACTGACCGGCAATATCGCTCACGCCATCAGAAAAGCCATTCCCGCTAAACAGACCGAGAGAAGGCGAACAAAAAATACCCGCCATCAGCAACCCGAGCATGCCCCCTACCCCATGGACAGGAAAGACATCCAAGCTGTCGTCAATTTTGAGTCGATTTTTTAAGGTGATCGTCGCGAAATAACACACGACCCCCGCAGCCAGTCCAATCACGACGGCGCCTGCGGGTCCGACAGAGCCTGATGCAGGCGTAATCGTGCCCAAGCCCGCTACCATCCCTGTCACAATGCCCAGCACCGACGGCTTGCCATGCCGTATCCATTCCATCGTCATCCACGCTAACGCGCCACATGCCGCAGACAAGTGGGTCACCAACATCGCCATTGCCGCACTACTATCAGCCGCCACTGCTGAACCCGCGTTAAACCCGAACCAACCGACCCACAGCATGCCTGCGCCGGTCACTGTCATCGTGAGATTGTGCGGAGGCATTGCTGTCTGACCAAAACCCCGTCGCCCACCAAGGGACATGGCCGCCACCAACGCAGCAACGCCCGCTGTAATATGCACCACCGAACCGCCCGCAAAATCTTGTAGACCCATTTCGCCCAGCCATCCGCCACCCCAAACCCAGTGACAGATGGGCGCATAGACCAGCACCATCCACAGCGAGCAGAAAATCAGCATGGCGGAAAAACGCATTCTCTCGGCGAAACCGCCCACAATTAAGGCCGGCGTAATCACAGCAAACGTGAGCTGAAACATCACGAACAGCGTTTCGGGAATGGAACCGCTAACGCTATCCATCGTCACCTTGGCCAGAAAGAGATTCCCCAAGTCTCCGATCCAGGGACCCTGTTCCACCCCCGACGAGCCAAACGCAAGGGTATAGCCGATGACAAACCATAAAACCGACATCAACGCGGTAAGCGCAAAGCACTGCATTAACACCGACAAGACATTTTTCACCCGCACCAGACCCGCATAAAACAGCGACAATCCGGGGAGGGTCATAAACAGCACTAAGGCGGTAGACGTCAGCATCCAAGCGGTGTCAGCGCCAGAGATGACATCGGCCATCGCGGGCGCACTCATCAAAGCAGGCAACACAAGTGTTGTGAGTCCCAATAAGGTTCTAATCGTTTTTCCAGACATGAGTGCCGTTACCTTGGTAAAGAAAACCCGATTTTGCCACACGCGAAGCCCTAAACCCAAACGACAAATCGCCTGACGATTGTCATTATCGTCACTCGGGATTACTCTCCCGCCTGACCTAGAAGGAAACTCTCACCATGCCACGCACCGTTGCGGTACTGACCACTTTGCTCGCCCTCTTATTACCCGACGGCGCCCATGCATCGATGCGCAACGTCATTTTGATCATCGGGGACGGCTTTGACGATCAACACGTCACCATGGGGCGCAATTATCTCGCGGGAATGAGCGGCAAACTGAAGGTAGATGACCTGTCCTTCAGAGCATCGGTGCAGGTGGAGACCCTCTCCACATCAGGCGCACCCCGTTATGTTGCCGACTCAGCGAATACGGCGACCTCGCTGGCCACGGGAAAAGTCACCAGCATGGGGCGTATTGCGACTGATATCGACGACCGTGACGTGATGACGATCGGCGAGCGCGCGATCACCGCCGGCTTCAAGGTAGGACTTGTCACGACCTCCTCGCTAACGGATGCCACCCCCGCGTCTTTTCTGAGTCACGTCTCGGCACGCAGCTGCGAGGGGCCTGAGGAAGTATTGGGCAGCACGTATTACGGCATACCACAGCCGGCCTGCCTCGCTGATGCCAGAGATAATGGTGGCCCAGGCTCGATCATAGAGCAGCTTGTGAGCAGCGGCGCATCAGTCCTGTTGGGTGGTGGGCAAAAATTCTTGGCACAGACAACCATCGATAATGAAACGGTCGCTGCCATGGCAGCGCGTTACCGTTTTCAAGTTGTCAGCAGCGCGTCAGCACTGGCTGCTGCCAACTTCGAGCAACCCCTTATCGGCGTCTTCAGCGAGGAGACATTAGCGGTTCGCTGGCGCGGTACTGATGGACGAATCGCTGAAGCGACCGAGACTAGCTGGCTGCACAACCTATCGGATTATCTTGGCGACACAAAAGAGCCCGATGTGATGGATTGTGAGCCGAATCCGGAATACGCCGACACGCCGCCGCTCGCGATGATGACCCAGACGGCGCTGGAACACTTATCAACTGACAACGATCAGGGATTTTTTCTGATGGTCGAATCCGCCTCGATCGACAAGCAAAGCCACAAACGTGATCCCTGCGGCTCAATTGGGGAAATAGAGCAGCTTGAGGAGGTCCTAGAACAAGCTCTCGAGTTTGCCGATGCGCATCCCGATACGCTGATCATTGTGACGGCCGATCATGCCCAAGCCGCTCAAATCCTCCCCGAGCCCACTTTGTACAGCGGCTTCCCTATCCCCATCTATTCGCCCGGCCTTACGGCGAGAATTAACACGCCCGAAGGGAGCGTCATGCGGATTAACTACGCTACCAATAATGGATTTAGCGAAGAGCATACCGGCGCCAACGTCCCCTTGTTTGCCAATGAAGTGGGAGCCCGACTGCTACGACCGTTTCTGAGGCAACGCGAAGTTCACGATGCGATGATGCTGTTTTTACTGGGAGCAGTGACACCCGGACTAGGTGAAATAACGCCATAGAAATAGCGCCATAAATGCCGCGCTAACCAGCGCCTTTACATATTCACCCAAGAATTCAATGCCGTCAGGCGGAAAACCACTCCGTTACTGTCTAAAATGACACTATCGACCAGAATTTCTTTGACTGTCACCTGCCCTACCCGCCCACCCACACTCAGTCGCCGTCCATTGAGCTCGACGGTCGCGGAACCCTCGGCCTGAAAGTCATGTCGAGAATAAATCAGCGTCGGAATGCCATCTTTTTGCTGCTGCGACAAATTGTCAATCGTCGTTGCCGCGTGCGGGACTAAGGCAGTCTCACCGATTACCCTGGCAGCCTCGGCGATTGCTTTCTCTAGGTCGATAGGCGGCGCGATTGAGCCAGGATCAGCGATCCCACGCGGGGCGCTGTCGGCACTGGACACACGGGTGTCGACAGGTTCACTCGCCGCCCCGTCTGCCCGCCCACCTGCCGCTTCATCCAACCCCTCGATGTCAGCAGACGCCGAATCAGACCACATCTGAGCATTGAGCTCGGCGACGGCTCTTTCTGCCTCGGTTGGCACGGCCTCGACGAGCCGCGAGGGCGACGACACCGGCGACGGTGCGGGCTTCAATGAGTCCGATTGCAGCAGTGAAGCGGTTTGACTACCCGCCCCTTGGTCCGCACTCGACTGATTTAACGGCTTGCGCTGCACATCTGTCGCAGGTCGATCCGCCATACTGCTACCCATTGGCCGCAATGACGCGTCTGAAGGGATCGATGAAGCTAAGTCATCGGGCGACATCGCGACAAACCACATCACCACGCCAGCTCCCAGCAACGCGCCCAGTAACAGCGCCGCCATCATCGGTCTCAGCCGCAACCCTCCGGCAACCTGATTCAATTCGACCGGCCCATAGGGGAGTGGTGAGTCGGCCTGCTCTGAACGTCTTAATGCATCAAGAATCAGCGACATGTAACGACTCCATAGCGCTCAATAACACGTCGCAGGGCGTCACCAGCGGTCAGCCCTATCGCCCGTGCGTCATTCAATGCCTGCAGCGTCCTAACACCAACCACACCATCGACTCGTAGCCCCACCGACGCCTGAAACACTTCCACTCGCTCCTCCAAGGCTTCGGTAAAAGTGCTCAATGGCGGCGCAGGCAACCCATCTAAGCGGGCAAATTCGCCAACCACATGCGCCACCACTGGACCTTGATCACCAATCCGCAGCGGTCCAGTCCAGCCCGGAGGACTTTGCCAAAAATATCGAAAACGCCCTTGCCAGTGGTCAGCCACCGTTGTCAAAGGTACTTCGCACACCACATCGCCGGTAAAAACAGTGGCCATTTCCTCCTTGACCGCCAACAGAACCGTCGCAGCGGCGAAGCGATTCCGTCGCTGCAACTCGAGCATCACAGGTCGATTCAATGCCAACACCGCATCCCAGGTATCGCTATCGGCAGACTCGCAACGTAAATCTGAGGGACTGGCGGCATCACATGCATTGCGGGGCAAAGGCGCTTCCCGCCACAGGGACCAGAGCGCTGACTCCGCCGCTCGCGAACTGACCAACCAATCTGGCGCAACCTGTAGGGGTGCCACACTTGTACGACGAGACTCCGCGGCGTCAGCTGAAGGAGGCTCGATCGACCCGCTTATCCCAGCGATCCCACTCGGCGACGTCACAAAGACGTTATAGGCCAGCAAACTCGCCAGAATGGCACTCAAAACAGCCCATGCTGACGCGACTCGCCGAGCACTCCCGAGACGGGGCATTGCAAACTGCGTTGTCGTCAACGATGCGTTCCCACCAAATACCTCCGTCGCCGCCTGACGGACGATCGCGGCCGACACTACCGGTTCATTGCGTCCATAAGCGCCCATCAGCGCCCGATCACACAACAGGTTGATCAACCGAGGAATGCCACCGGTTAATTTAACAATTTGTCGCAGCGCTGAGGGGGTAAAAAGAGAGCGGCCATCCGCTAACCCAGAGATCGAGAGTCGATGGCGGACATAGCTTTGCGTCTCTTGCTTGTCCAACGCGGTCAGCTGATAGCGCGCGGTGATACGCTGATTGAGTTGCCGGAGCTCGGGCCGAGCGAGCATAGACTCCAGCTCAGGCTGCCCGGTCAGAATAATTTGCAGCAGTTTTTTTTCGTCTGTTTCGAGGTTAGTCAGCAGCCTGATCTGTTCCAGAACCTCAAAATCAAGATGCTGAGCCTCATCGATCATCAAGACCGTCTGACGACCTCTAGCATGATTGGTGAGCAAAAACCGATGGAGGGCATCGGTCAGCATCTTCAGGCTTGGCGTCTCGGTCGGATAGCTGATTTCGAGCTCATCACAAACGCTCGCCAACAGCTCAATGGCACTTAAGGCAGGATTCAGCACAATGGCGATATCCGTGTTGGTGGGCAACTGCTCCAGCAAACAACGATTCAAGGTGGTTTTCCCTGTCCCCACCTCACCGGTCAACAGCACGAATCCGCCGCCGCTCCCCACACCGTATAAGAGATGAGCTAGCGCCTCACGATGGCGGTGACTCATAAATAAATAACGCGGATTAACCGCAATTGTGAACGGCTGCTCAGTCAGTCCGAAAAAGGGGTGATACATAGGCAGCGGTTCGCTCCACTAGCGTCCATAGTTGCAACGGCACATATTGACAATTACAGTGCCGATTGTTTTCTCAGGCCAGCTACCTGACTTCCACTTCAACGCGTCGCCGTGAGAGCCTCTTCAGTGAGCTGTTATGGCACCGCAGACGGCTAGCTGGCGACCAACTTGACTCAGCGCGACACCAGCGGCGCCAACAGATTCACAACAGGAGATATGCTCAATGTCATTACCACCTTCCCTGCAGAACGCCCTGCGACTCCCCGTCGTCGGCTCACCACTTTTTATCATCTCCAATCCTGATCTTGTCATCGCTCAGTGTAAAGCGGGAATCATCGGCTCCTTTCCCGCACTGAACGCAAGACCAGAACCCGTTTTAGAAGAGTGGCTCGAGC
>OBPT01000157.1_pt1 | contig 21405 bp, 20 predicted proteins | sample 1534671 | NCBI WGS metagenome assembly OBPT01 (sample SAMEA3275494, study PRJEB22092) | marine metagenome | biome: ENVO:00000447 marine biome; feature: ENVO:00002042 Surface water; material: ENVO:00002010 seawater | collected 2014-06-21T11:00:00+00 | depth 1 m | reverse complement strand
ATTTCGTAAGCGACTGAAAAATATAAGAGGAATGGTAGCTACGGGTGGACTTGAACCACCGACCCCAGCATTATGAATGCTGTGCTCTAACCAGCTGAGCTACGTAGCCACGAAAAGGAACGTCACAAGGCGCGGAATTCTGCAAAAGTCGGGGGTTGAAGTCAACCGCCAAAGCACAATCTACTCGCTCATCGTCCTTTGTCCTGTAAGAAGACGCATTAAATGTCAGACGAACCCCATGACCCGCTGGCTAATCTGCAAGACCGATTAGCCAGCACTGAAGATACTGCACGTCCCGATGCTGTTGCCAAACGGCACGATCGGGGTGGTCGCACAGCGCGCGAGAATCTAGCCGATTTGACTGAGGATGCCCCGGTCTTTGAATACGGACAGTTGGCTGTCGCTGCGCAACGACAGCGCCGCGAGGGTGACGCGCTGTTTGCGGAGACCGCCGCAGACGCCGTGATCACCGCGGTGGGGTCGGTTAACAGCGCGCTCTTTCCTGAGTCGGTTGCCCGCACCGCGCTGATTATTAACGATTACACCGTGCTGGCGGGAACGCAGGGCTATTTTCACCATCGCAAGATTGACCGTCTGCTGGCGCTGGCGGCTCAAGATCGCCTGCCTGTGATCATGTTTACCGAAGGGGGCGGTGGGCGCCCGGGCGATACCGATGTCTTGGTTTTAATGGCAGGACTAAATGTGCCGACTTTTCACCAGTGGGCGGCGCTATCGGGGGTTGTACCGAGAATTGCAGTCAATCACGGTTATTGCTTTGCAGGTAATGCAGCGCTATTTGGCGCTGCCGATCTGCGCATTGCGACTGCGAGTAGCTGCATTGGCATGGCGGGTCCCGCGATGATCGAGGGTGGCGGGCTTGGCGCTTGGAAGCCAGAGCAGATTGGCCCTGTATCAGTGCATCGTGAGAACGGGGTCATCGATATCGTGGTCAGCGACGAAGCCGAGGCCGTGCTAGTCGCTAAAAAGGTATTAGCCTGTGTGCAGGGGCCGCTCTCTGATTGGGAGTGCAGCGATCAGGAAAAGCTGGCAGAACTGATGCCATCGAATCGCCGTTATACCTACGACGTGCGAAAAGTACTGAATCAGGTACTCGATAAAGGCTCCTTCATCGAGATGCGATCTGATATGGGGCGGGCTGTCGTGACCGGTCTTGCGCGAGTAGAGGGACGCGCCATCGCGGTGCTGGCCAGCGACTGCCGCCATCTTGGCGGGGCGATTGACGGCGACGCTGCGCTCAAGGCGACAGCCCTGTATCAACTGGCAGAAAAATGGCGGTTACCCGTGGTGTCCTTTATCGATACGCCAGGTTTTATGGTGGGGCCAGACAGTGAAGCTGCTGGCGCGCCGAGACTTATGTCAGAGGTCTTTATTGCCGGCGCGCAACTGACCCAGCCGATCGTGGCGGTCTTTTTGCGGCGTGCTTATGGTCTGGGTGCGATGGCGATGACGGGGGGCTCCTTTGCGGTGCCACGCTACGCGGTAAGCTGGCCCCAGGGGGAATTTGGTGCAATGGGACTGGAGGGGGCGGTTCAACTGGGTTTTCGTCAGGAGTTAGCGGCGGCACCGGATGACGTCGCCCGACAGGTCTTGTTCGACACTCTTCTTGCGGAGCTCTATGAAAAAGGACGCGCAACAGAAGCGGCGAGTTACCTTGAAATCGACGCGGTGATCGAGCCCAGTGAGACCCGAGCAGCGATCATGAGCGGGCTGGGCCGGGCTTGAGCACCCTCAAACGTTAAAGCGGAAGTGGATGACATCGCCATCCGCCACTACGTAGTCCTTGCCTTCTAACCGCCACCGACCGGCATCTTTAGCGCCTTGCTCGCCTCGGTGGCTGACATAGTCGTCAAAGCCAATGATCTCGGCACGAATAAAGCCTTTTTGGAAATCAGTGTGGATCACCGCTGCGGCCTCGGGTGCGGTCGATCCCACGCGGATCGTCCAAGCGCGGACTTCTTTGGGGCCAGCCGTGAAGTAAGTTTGCAGGTTTAGTAGGTCATAGCCCGCACGAATTACGCGGTGAAGCCCTGGCTCTTGCATGCCCATTTCCGCAAGAAAATCCACTTTCTCATCGTCATCTAGTTCGATAATCTCGGATTCGAGCTTGTTACAAATCACCACGACACTGGCATTTTCAGAGGCTGCATGGCTCGCCACCGCATCGAGATGTGGGTTGTCGTTGAAGCCATCCTCAGCCACGTTGGCGATGTACATCGTGGGTTTTGTGGTCAGTAAGTGGAGACCCTTTACGCGTGCCCAGTCGTTGTCGTCCAACGTGAGCGCCCTTACCGGCTGCGCCTCGTTGAGCTGTGGTAGGAGCTTGTCTTCAAGCAAGGCTTTGACTGCAATGGCTTCCTTGTCACCCCCTTTGGCGGTCCGAATCACTTTGCTCAATTGCTTTTCACACGACTCCAGATCCGCCAGCGCCAGTTCAGTATTGATCGTTTCAATGTCGGCGAGCGGATCAATCTTATTGGCAACATGAATGACATTCGGGTCCTCAAAGCAGCGGACTACGTGTGCAATCGCGTCGGTTTCCCGAATATTGGCCAAAAATTGATTGCCGAGACCTTCCCCTTTGGAAGCACCGGCAACCAGCCCTGCAATGTCCACGAATTCCATAGTTGCGGGGATACTGCGTTCTGGTGAGACCAGTGCCGCAATCTCGCCTTGCCTCGGGTCGGGCACGGGCACAATGCCGGTGTTGGGCTCAATCGTGCAGAAGGGAAAATTTTCCGCGTCGATGCCGGCTTGAGTCAGGGCATTGAACAAAGTTGATTTACCGACGTTGGGTAGGCCGACGATGCCGCATTGAATGGCCATATTCTCTAATCCTTGATGAGTGGAGCACGTCCATGATGCTCACTATGGAGCGCGGTCATGGCTTTGATGTCATCGCCCTCAAGCAACAGCGGTAGGGCGTCCATCGCAGAATCAACACTCGCTTCGATGGCGAGTCGGCTGTCAACGCTGGCTTTGCTGAGTACCCATGAGGCAACCTTAGCGGCGGAACCTGGGTGACCGATGCCAATACGGAGCCGCCAGAAGTCACGCTGGCCGCCCAAAGCGGGAATGATGTCACGCAGCCCGTTGTGGCCTCCATGACCGCCGTCTCGCTTAAAGCGCGCTTCACCCGGATCGATATCGAGTTCGTCGTGGGCAATGAGCATGGCGCTGGGGTCGATTCGATAATAATGTGCGGTGCCCGCAACAGAGCGTCCGCTGTGATTCATATAAGTGCTGGGGATGAGCAGTCTCAGATCATGACCGGCCACGAGACCACGACCAATTTCACCGACCGCGTTTTTGTCTTGAGAGAGAGAAATGTTGAACCGGTTGGCGAGCTGACGCACAAACAAAGCACCGGCGTTATGCCGAGTGCCTTCGTATTGTGCGTCAGGATTGCCAAGCCCGACGATGAGTCGGATACCGGACATGGACCAATCAGTCCTCGTTGCCCTCACCGGCGTCGCCGGCTGCAGCGTCTTCGTCACCTGATTCAGAAGCGCCGTCAGCATCTTCACTGGTTTCATCTTCGTCATCGCCTTTGATGCCTCTCGGCGCGATGACAGAGGCGATGGCCAGATCGTGATCATCACCTAGCTCCAGGGCGGTCGCGATGGCGCCCTCTGGAAGGGTGATGTCAGACAGGTGAACGATTTGCCCAAGCTCGACGTCCAGCATGTCGACTTCGAGATACTCTGGCAAATCCTTGGGTAGACACTGAATTTCGATGTCAGTGGCTTGCTTCTGAATCATGCCGCCGCCCAGTTTGACACCCGTGCATTGCTCTTCATTAATGAAATGCAGCGGCACATTGACCTTAATGGCTTGGTCCATGCGCACGCGCAAAAAATCGGCATGCATGGGAAAGCCTTTGGCTGGATGCCGTTGGATGTCCTTGATGATCGCGTTTTGAGACTTTCCGCCCACTTGGACTTCCAAGATGGAGCTGAAGCACGCCTCGTTCTCTAACATGTACTCAAAATCCTTGCGGATCAGTGTCAGGCTCTGGGCATCTTGATCGCCCCCGTAAATAACAGCGGGCATTTTGCCCTCGAGTCGACGTAGGCGGCGGCTCGCACCTTTCCCCTCGTCAACACGAGTCTCGGCTACAACAATAAAAGCTTCAGACATGGTCTGGCTCCTTAGTAAACATCACTTTGTCTGCGACCAACGCGGTGATGGGTGGGTAAAACACTGTTTAAGACAAATCAAACAGTGCGCTTATTGATTCTTCGTTACTGACTCTGCGGATCGATTCTGCCAGTAAATCTGCAATCGTCAGCTGGCGGATTTTACCGACAGACAAGGCCTCGGCTGACAGCGGAATCGTATCGGTGACCACCAATTCATCCAGCTGGGAGTGCTTGATATTCTCCAGTGCTTTGCCAGAGAGCACAGCATGAGTGCAGTAGGAAACGACCTTCACCGCGCCACGCTCTTTGAGTGCGTTGGCGGCGGTACACAAGGTGCCCGCAGTGTCGACCATGTCGTCGACTAGGATGGCCATACGGCCTTCTACATCGCCAATTAAGTTCATGACTTCTGCTTCGTTCGCCCTCGGGCGCCGCTTGTCGATAATGGCTAAGTCGGCGTCATCGAGTTGCTTAGCAATGGCTCTGGCGCGCACCACACCACCAATGTCAGGGGACACGACAATGAGGTTTTCATATTGGCAACGCACGATGTCGGCGTTAAGAATCGATGACGCATAGACGTTATCGACCGGGACCGTAAAGAATCCTTGTATTTGTTCTGCGTGCAAGTCCACCGTTAAGACGCGGTCAACGCCCACGCTTACCATGGTGTCTGCGACCACCTTCGCAGAAATCGGCACGCGCGCAGAGCGCACTCGACGATCTTGCCGCGCGTAACCAAAATAAGGCACGACGGCAGTAATTCTGGCAGCCGATGCCCGGCGCAAGGCATCGATCATGAGCAGCAGTTCCATGATGTTGTCGTTAGTGGGCTGACAGGTGCTCTGCAGCACAAAGACGTCCTTGCCTCGCACGTTTTCATTGAGTTCAACGGTAATCTCACCATCAGAAAACTTACTGACCGCAGCATTGCCCAACGCCAGATATAGCCGATCCGCGACCCGACGGCCTAGCGCTGGGTTGGCGTTACCTGAAAACACCATCATTTTAGATGACATGCTGCTCCCTCTCCGCGACTGCCCGCGATTGTAAGGATGGCTGGGGCGGGAGGATTCGAACCTCCGAATGGCGGGATCAAAACCCGCTGCCTTGCCACTTGGCGACGCCCCAAAAAAACTTCACTCAACTCTCTGCATTGCCGGGAGTCGATCCAGACCTTGCACCGCCACTGCCTTCACCCCCGCGGGGGCGTTGGCGACTAGCTCACGCGCTGCGGCCTCTGTGTCGAACGCGGCAAATAAGCACGCGCCGCTACCCGTCATGCTCGCGGATGGAGAATGCGCCTCCAGCCACTTCCAAGCCTTGCGAATTTCAGGGTACAGCGCCATGGCGACGGGCTGTAAGTCATTACGACCGGCCCCTGAAAAAAAGGCCGCCACTGTAATCGGCGCGGTGTTGCGTGTCAATTCGGGATGGCTGAAGATTTCAGAGGTTTGCACCTCACAAGCCGGTATTATGACAGCATACCACCGAGCAGGTAGGGCGAGGGGCGATAAGTCCTCGCCGATGCCTTCTGCCCACGCGCTGTGTCCGCGTGTGAAGACGGGCACATCAGCGCCGAGTGGTTTGGCAAGCGCCAGCAGCGCACGCTGGTCCAGATCTAATGACCATAGCGTATTGAGCGCTCGTAACGTGGTCGCGGCATTGGAGCTTCCTCCGCCCAGTCCCCCCCCCCGAGGGATGCGTTTTGTGATGTGGATATGAGCGCCGCGCTCGGGTTGATTCAGGGCGTAAGCCGCCTGCATGATGAGGTTATCCTCGGGCGGGAGATCATCGGTGTCGCCCGATAGGGTAATGCCCGCCTGTTCACGCAACTCAAACGTCATATCGTCCCCCCAATCGAGCAGCTGAAAGACGGTTTGAAGCGTGTGATAACCATCTGGGCGCCGCCCGGTCACGTGCAGGAACAGGTTAAGTTTGGCGGGAGAGCAAGCGTGAATGCGTGTCATGGCAGGGGGCTGAAGTGCCATTTTGTGATAACCACCCTGATCTCCATGTCGTTGTGACGGATGATAACCCGCGAGGGTGCTTCCCATTGGCCCGCGGGTTGCCACTGTGTGACGGTTACGGTCCATTCAGGTGAGGGAGAGGGCGCCCCCAAGAGCCAGGTCCCCAACACGGCAGGTGAAATCAAGGCTGTATCGGACGTGAAAAGTGAAGAGCGTGCTAGTTCGGTCAGTGGCTTCTCGATGTCACCCTCCATCCAGAGGGTTTCCTCACCGGTGCGCCGGATCGTCTGCTGATTCAGTGACAGCGGTCCAGAGAGCACGATGACGTCGTGGTCTGCATCGGGTCGTTGCCAGTGAAAACGTGCAGTTTCGCTGCCTCGCGGGCCTTGGACCGAGAGCTTTCCTTTGGCTGACCAAGGCGACAGGTCTGTAGGCGCTCTGGGCAGCAATACGGTGGCGACTGTTGTTGGCTCTTGAGAGGGGGCGACGGCGCAGCCTGCTAGCATCAAAAGAGTAGGCACGATCACGGCCACCGATCGCCAAGGCCCTGATTGCGACGCCCGGCGCAGGGCACTGGTCACGGTAAAGCAACACCCAATCGGTCAATGGCCTCGAGAATGATGGGGTGGTCGCTGACCCGGTTCAGGCCCTCTTGCCACACATCCTTGGCCTCAACTTCGCGACCTTGCGCCCACAGTACTTCTCCGAGATGAGCTGCCACCTCTGGGTCTGGTAAGGCGGCGTGTGCCTCACGCAGTAATGATTCGGATTGGACGTACTGCCCCAATTTGTAATACACCCAGCCCAAACTATCCATGATGGCCGGATCGCCAGGCGATAGCGCCAGCGCGCGCTCAATCAATACGGCAGCCTCTTCGTAGCGTTGTGTGCGGTTGGTCAGCGAGTAACCCAACGCATTGAGCGTCGCGGCATGATTAGGGTCTTGGGCTAATATGCGACGAAGATCCTGTTCCATCGCCCATAATGAGCCCTCTGATTCGTGGATCATTGCGCGTCCGTAAAGCAAGGAAAAGGATTGAGGGAAGGCGGCGAGACCACGATCGTAGGCCTCGAGTGACTCTCCCGACCAGTCACGCAGTGACTCCGCCTCCAAAAGAAAGAGTTGTTCAGCGGAGCTGGGGTAAGTGCGCCTCTGTGCGTCGAAAAACTGTCTAATATCGCTGGCAAACGCGGTGTCGATGAGAACTTGCGCGGCACGTACCTTGGCGTCCCTGAATTCTCTCGACGGCCCCACAGACCCGAAGGCTTCGATGGCCTCTGAATAGCGATCGTCAGCCGCTTGAATCCGGCCCACATAATAAAAGGCCTCGTCGAGGCGAGCCTCGAGTGCGATGAGTTGAAGAAATTTTGCTAACGCCGCGTCGTACAGCTCTAACTCGAAGTCCAGTAATGCGGCTGTCGAGATCATGTCGGGGTTATTGGGCTCCAGCTCGAGGAGGATGGCAAACTGTGCTCGTGCGCCGCTGTAATCGCCCTCTGCACCCAGCAAGCGAGCGTACTGCAAGCGCAGTTCTGTATTCTCTGGATAGTCTGCTATCGCGTCGACAAGCCGCTCAAGTGGGTCCTCGACAGATTGATCAATTTGTAACTGTGTCCATAGCATGATGGAGCGAACGTCGTTAGGTGATCGCCGCAATACGGGTAAGATCAACGATTCCGCCCGCGGCCAATCCTGCTGAAGACGAGCCAGCAGCGTCGCTGCAATGGCGACCTCATCGTCGTCAGGCCAGCGTGATGAGAGTGACTCAATGGCCGCTGCTATGGCCAGCTGCGTGTCTTCATCGAACTGACTAAAGGACCCCAGATTACCCGCAACGTTGACCGATACCCCCCGCTCTAACGCGATCGCCGCATAGTCTAATGCTTTGAGTGGTTGACCCGACCGCGCGAGCCATCCAGAAGCTGCCGCCGCCGCGGCGCCATCATCGGGGTCGAGCTCGGCGAGCCTCAGTGACAGCGCGGCCGCGCGCTGCTCATCGCTCACAAACTCAGCGAGACGCAACGCACGACGCGCCAATTCCGGGTCGCTTAGCACCATGGCTTGCTCTGTGAGCAATGAGGAGCCTAGGTCAAAATCCCGCGCCCTCAGCGCAAATTCGGCCGTTAATAGGGGCAGAACACTAGCTGCTGGGATCGGTGTTTCAGGTGGTTCGGGGGCTTTTGCGAGGTCATTGGCTTCCTGCGTTACCTCAGTCGCCACAGATTCCTCAGCCCGTGACGGCGCGGGCGTTCCATTGTTGGCCGGCGAGGCACAACCGACCAAGCTAGACAGCACGAGAGAGAATAATAAGAGCGCAATAAAGTGTGTCCGCAAGCCAGTTATGTCCTGAGCTACCGCTGTTTGGCGACCCTCGCCTAACAGCCAGTTTGTGTAAAGGAGATGCTATGATAACAAGTTGTTGCGTTGGGGGAGGGTAGTTAAGCGCGTGATTTTAGAGAATCTGGTGGTAGTCGGTGTAAATCATGACTCGGCCTCTGTGGAGCTGCGCGAGCAGATTGCTTTTGCGCCAGAAAAAGTCCACGACTCTCTGAACGCGTTGATTTCCGAAACCGAGATTATCGAGTCGGTGATTTTGTCGACCTGTAACCGAACGGAGCTTTACGGCGTCTTGCCCGCAGATTCGGATGCGATTGGTGCGGCTGACCAATTGTCACATTGGCTTGCGCATCATCACGGACTGAACGTCAACCATCTGCTGCCTTCCATCTATCGCAATCACGGTGTTGCCGCAGCTTCCCACTTGGTAAGAGTAGCTGCAGGACTAAACTCGATGGTGCTTGGGGAGCCACAAATCTTTGGCCAAATGAAGTCGGCCTTTGCAGTGGCGCAAGAAGCAGGCGCCGTCGGTTACCACTTGAATCTTATTTTTCCTGAGGCGTTCCGCATTGCAAAAAAAGTGCGGACCGATACGGCCATTGGCGAGAATCCGGTCTCGGTCGCCTATGCAGCGGTTGACCTGGCGCGGCAGATTTTCCGTGACATGGAGCAAAGTACGGCGTTGTTATTGGGCGCTGGCGAGACCGTAGAGCTGGTTGCTCGGCACTTACGCGATGCGGGCTTGGGAAAGTTAATTATCGCTAATCGGACGCTGGAAAGAGCAGAGTTACTCGCTTCACAGTTTGACGCCGAAGCCATATTGCTGGCCGATGTGACCGAGCGTTTATCAGATGCCGATATCGTGATCAGCTCGACGGGGAGTCAATTGCCTATTTTGGGTAAAGGGGCTGTTGAAGGTGCCATCAAAGCGCGGAAATGGCGCCCCATGTTGATGATCGATTTAGCAGTCCCGCGGGATATCGAGCCACAGGTGACTGAGGTGCCCGATATTTACCTCTATACCGTAGATGATATGCGGGAAGTGATTGAAGAGAACTTGCGCCTGCGGGCTTCTGAGGCCAGTAAAGCGGATGAAATCGTGGCGTCGGGTATGGAGATGCTGCAGGACGGTCTTTTGGAGCGGCAATCAGCAGATGTTGTCAAAACTTATCGTGACTCCGCGCTGGCGATACAACAGGTCGAACTCGATAAAGCCTTCAAAATGCTCGAAAAAGGCGGTGACCCAGCCGAAGTGCTGAGCAGACTCGCGCGCGGCCTGACGAACAAATTGATCCATGCCCCCACGGCAGGACTGAGGCAATTGGCAAAGGAGGGGGGGTCGGACGATGTCAGCAAAATGGCCGCTGTGCTCGGTCTAGCCGACGCCGATGATGAGCGCGACGAACAGACAACCTTGCAGTGAATCTGCGGCGATAGTGCAACTGTGAAAGCCTCTTTACTCACCAAATTAAATGCTTTGGCGGATCGCCATCAGGAGGTGGCGGCCCTGTTGGGCGACGCTGAAGTCATCGGTCACCAAGATCGATTTCGCGACCTCTCTCGGGAGTTCGCACATCTTGATACGGTCGTTGCACAATACCAGCAGCTCACTCAACTTCAGGGGGTGATGCGTGATACCCGGCAAATGTTGGATGATCCCGATGAGGAAATAAGAGCGCTTGCGACGGAAGAGATCGCTGAGGCAGAGCAGACACTTGAGGCGGTTGAGGCCGATCTGCAGATATTGTTGCTACCCAAGGATCCCAGCGACGCCAGTAATATTTTCTTGGAAATTCGTGCGGGAACCGGGGGCGATGAAGCCGCGATTTTTTCCGGTGATTTATTTCGTATGTATCACCGCTATGCGGAGGATAAAGGCTGGTCGGTGGAAGTGCTGTCAGAGCGATCTGGGGAACATGGCGGTTATAAAGAAATGATCATGCGCGTGGTGGGTACAGACGTTTATGCCAATCTTAAATTTGAGTCTGGCGTTCATCGAGTACAGCGGGTGCCCGAAACCGAGTCCCAAGGCCGGATACATACTTCGGCGTGCACTGTCGCGGTGCTACCTGAGCTAGCAGAAATTGACAGCGTTGAAATTCGTAAAGAAGATTTACGTGTCGATACGTTTCGTTCGTCGGGCGCCGGTGGACAGCACGTGAATACCACCGATTCGGCGGTTCGCTTGACGCATATTCCTTCTGGCGTAGTCGTCGAGTGCCAGGATGAGCGCTCTCAACACAAAAATAAAGCGCGCGCCATGTCGTTGCTGCAAGCGCGGCTGCTGTCTGCGCAGCAGGACAGCCAGAAAGCCACCCAAGCGTCAGAACGGCGCTCCCTCGTGGGATCAGGTGATCGTTCTGAACGGATTCGCACTTATAACTTTCCTCAAGGACGGATCACCGATCATCGCATCAATTTAACGCTTTATCGGCTTGATGACGTGGTGGGCGGCACCCTCGATGCGCTCATTGTGCCGCTGCGGCAGGAGCATCAAGCGGACCTACTTGCTGCGCTGGCGGATGAATGATCGCCCGCGATCTGATTGCGTCGGCGCACATTCATCGTGGTGAGGCCGAGACCGTGCTGGCAATGGTGCTGGGTGTGGATCGTGCCTGGCTTTATGCCCATGGCGATGACCCGATCGAAAAGGCGGCGGTGGATCGATTTAACGAGTTAATCCACGCCCGTCGAGAGGGAAAACCGCTTGCTTACCTCTTGGGCTACTGCGACTTTTGGACGGTTCGCTTGCAGGTGAACCAGCACGTCTTGATTCCTCGTCGTGAAACAGAGCATCTCGTGGAATGGGCACTAGAACAGATTGATGCGGGTGCCAGTCGTGTGCTGGATATGGGGACGGGTAGTGGGGCGATCGCACTGTCTTGTAAAGCCTCGCGCCCTGCAGCACAGGTCTCTGGTCTCGACAGCAGTCCCCATGCGTTGGACTGTGCTCGCGAGAACGCGATCGCGCTTGGGTTGGAGGTCGACTGGCTGTTAAGTGATTGGTTTAGTGCGCTTAGCAGCCGCACCTGGCAGCTGATTATTGCGAATCCACCGTATATTGCCGCCGATGACCCTCATTTGTTGCAGGGCGATTTGCCCGCCGAGCCCGCCAGTGCGCTGATTGGGGGGGCGACCGGGATGGAGTCGTTGCAACACATTATCCAGCACGCTCGCGACCACCTGAGTGACGGTGGCTGGTTATTACTGGAGCATGGGTTTGATCAGGCCAGTGCCGTCCGTGCGGCACTTCAGGAGCACGGATTTTGCGCAGTCACTACGCGAGCAGACTGGTCGGGCCATGAGCGATTAACGGGGGGGCAGTGGACACGCTGACAGACAATCAGCTGGCACGATACGCGAGGCAATTGCTGCTGCCACAGGTAGATTTAGACGGGCAGATGAAATTGCAACGCAGCTGTGTGCTGGTGGTGGGAGCGGGAGGTCTGGGTTGCCCCGTAACACAATATCTGGCGGGAGCTGGGGTGGGACATATCCGTGTGGTTGATCCAGATCAAGTGGAGCTCAGTAATCTTCCGCGTCAGGTGGTGTATACGGAGGCCGACATTGGTGTGCCGAAGGTCAATGCACTGACCAGCCGTCTTCAGGCTGCCAACGCTGATATTGTGCTGGAGGGACGTGTTGGACGATTCGATGCTGACTCCTCACAAGGTCTGCTCGATGGCGTCGATCTGGTGATCGATGCCTCTGATTCGAACCAAGCGCGCCTTGATATCGATCGATCCACTTACGAGAGACGGTTGCCGTGGCTCATGGGGGCTGCCGTGCAGACAGCAGGCCAGTGGATCGCCTTTGATCCCACGCGCCAAGGCGGTTGTTATCATTGCCTAGGGTCTGCGGAACGCGACGAGGGGCAGGGTGGTTGCGCAGCATTGGGTATTTTAGGGCCCGTCGCGGGAATGATTGCCATGCAGCAGAGCCTGGCTGCGCTCAAATATCTATTGGGGGCACCCTTGCAGTGGGGGGTTGTGCACTACGCGGATGGCTGGGCGGATGAGTATTCAGCAATCACCTTGAGCGCGCGACCCGACTGTCCACTCTGTGGCAGCGGAAATTAACCCCTGATGAAAGGCTTTTTTGGGTCACTCTAGCGCGCCGAGTATTTTTTTCACTCGCCACACGATCAGTGCGGTTGCAACCGAGATCCCCGCAATGGTTGCGTACCAGAAATCGATCGTACCCTCAGGGCTGCCGTCACCCCAATGAATGGCCAAAAGGTAACCCAAGGGCAATGCGAGTCCCCAGTAGGAGAGGGTGACAACGATGAACGGAAACCGCGTTTCTTTATAAGCCCGCAGCACAAATGATCCTACAATTTGGATGACGTCGATCATAATAAACAGCGCCGCTAGGCGCAGTAAGCGTAGCGCGAGGTCTCTCACGTCAGTCGATTGTGTGTAGGCACCGATAATCTCATCTGGAAATAGCAACAGTAGTGCCATGGTGAGTAGGCCCACCAGCGCCGACAAAGTAGCGCCCACACGCAGCGCCATGCGCACGCCCTCGTTATTTTTTGCGCCAATGGCGTGGCCCATTCGGGTCGCCATGGCACTGCCGATACTGACCATCGGAATATAAAAGACGTCCCAAAGATTAAAGGTGATTTGATGGGCTGCCACCGCCGCCTCGCCCAGTTGGGCAATGAATAAAGTAATCGCCGAGAAGACCCCCGTCTCTAGAAAGAAGGTGAGCCCAACGGGTAACCCGACGACCAGAATTTCTTTGATCCGACCGCTATCGGGCCATTGCAGCCAACGTTCCGGTAGGAAGGGTTGTAACGGCTTTGCCACCAGCACATAGAGGGTAATGATGAGGGTGCTGATCCACATCGACGCTGCTGTCGCAAGGCCACAGCCCTCTGCGCCCAACTCGGGTGCGCCCCAGACGCCAAAAATCAGCATGTAGTTCAGGGGCACGTTGGCTAGGAAGCCAATCACGCTGGCCATGGCAAAAGGCGCTGTGATGCCCAACCCCTGAGTGTGATACCGAAGTGCCATGAAAATACCGAGCGCTGGAAACCCTAAGCCGACACGGCTGATGTAGGCGGCAGTTTTCGCCGCTGTCTCATCGGCTAAGCCCAGCGTGTGAATAACAGAGCCAATATTCAGGCATAGCGGCGTCATGACCGCGCTCAACGCCATGGCGACCCATAAGCCCTGCGGCAGGAAGCTTCGGACACGTGCAATATTCCCGGCGCCATAATCCTGCGCAACGATCGCTGAACACGCAAAAAGCGTCCCGAGGATCACCAAATAAAGTGGTAGCCAAATATTGAACCCCACTGCAATCGCCGCCAGATCAATATCGCTGTAGTTGCCCGCCATTAAGGTATCGACCACACCGGTCCCGATTTGGGCGGTTTGGGCAATGATTAAGGGCCAGGCGATACCCCACAGAGGGCGCAGCTCGGCAAGGAAGCGGGATACGAAGGACTGTGGCTGCATGAATAGGCATATCCTGTAAAGCGATCGTCTGGGCGAGAACCCGAGGGCGCATTCTACTCCGCTGGGCTGTGCTAAACTGCGCGCTCATTTTTCCCTAGGCACGACTGTGCAAAAAGAAGTCGCTACTCCGGCCGATCCGGTCATTCCCGCTGAAACCCATCACACTGCAGCACAAGTGAAGTTTGACACACTGAATCTTGATGTCACGGTGCAAAAAGGGATCGATGCGCTAGGGTTTGAGTTTTGTTCACCCATACAGGCGCAAATTTTGCCGCATACCCTCGGGGGTAATGACGCTATTGGCAAAGCGCAAACAGGTACCGGCAAGACGGCCGCTTTTCTCATTACGATTTTTAATGACCTCCTCAGCCATCCAATAGAAGGCGAACGTTTTCTGGGTGAGCCACGTGCGGTCATTATTGCGCCAACTCGCGAGTTAGTGATGCAGATTGCGGAAGACGCGGAAGAGTTAGGCAGGTTCACTGGATTGCAAACGGTCACATTGATTGGCGGTGCGGATTACCAAAAACAGCTCAACAAAGTGAATCGTACTCCGGTGGATCTCATCGTCGCGACTCCTGGGCGGCTGATTGATTTTATGGAGCGGCGAGACCTAGCGCTAGATCGAGTTGAGATCCTGGTGCTGGACGAGGCAGACCGCATGTTAGACATGGGCTTTATACCCCAGGTCAAGCGGATCGTTCGAACCACCCCTCGTAGAGAGGATCGCCAAACGCTGCTGTTCTCGGCAACGTTTACGCAAGACGTCATGAACTTAGCGCAGCAGTGGACCTTTGAGCCTGTCACGGTGGAGATTGAGCCCGAGCGTGTTGCCACTGCCTCAGTGGATCAAAAGGTCTACTTGGTGGCGAGCAGTGATCGATTTTCTGTGCTGATGGACTTACTGCAAGATCCTGAGGCGGAGAGCGTCATTATCTTTGCGAATCGTCGTGATCAGGTGCGCCGCCTGCATGAGAAGCTGTGTAAAGCGGGGGTGCACTGCGGCATGCTGTCTGGAGAAGTGACTCAAGCCAAGCGCACACGGACCTTAGAGCAGTTTAAATCGGGGCAATGCAAAGTGCTGGTTGCCACTGACGTCGCAGGACGCGGTATCCACGTAGAGGGTATTTCTCACGTGGTGAACTACAACCTCCCCGAGGATCCTGAGGACTACGTGCATCGTATCGGTCGCACCGGTCGAGCGGGCGCTACAGGCATATCGATTAGCTTTGCGAGTGAAGACGACGCTTTTTTATTGCCGGACATAGAAGCGTTATTGGGGCATTCCCTCGCCTGTACCTCACCGCCATGATGACTGTCTGACGCTGCGCTACCGCCGGCTGCGTAATTCTTCGCACCAAAGCAGCGTGGCGCCGATAACAGCGGCCGGAATCACGATCAGGTTCACCAGCGGTATGCCCGTGAAAAAGGCAACGGTTCCGCCGAACCCAATGGTCGAAGCTCTTCTGGCCGCACAGGCTTCTCGAACATCCCTAAAGGGCAGGCGATGATTATCCATTGGGTAGTCGATGAATTGTAGACTCATCATCCATGCACCCAGCAAGAACCATCCCAGCGGTGCAAACGCAGTAAACACAGGAATAATCGTCAGGAGCAGCACACCCAGTGTCATGGGTAAATAGGTCAGCAATTTTCTCACCTCCCGCAGAAAGGCTCTGGGCACCTCCAAGAGCGCTCTGCCGAAACCATCCGATGACGGAATCGGCTCACCCGTTACCAGCTCCTCTACCCGCTCGGATAGCAAGGCGTGAAATGGGGATGTCAGCATGAGAACTGCCAGCGTGGAGACATAGCCCGTCATGAGGCTACCGACCAGCCACAGAAGAGGGGTGATTAGCCATGACAGAAACTGAAGCCACTCGGGGACACTCAGCATAGCGGCGTCATAGAAATCAGAGATCACCTGGTACAAGGTCCAGCCCATGAGGCTAAATAGCAGTATATTGGCGGCTAGCGGCACCATCACAAACTGGCGTAACCCCGGCTGAAAGGTCATGCTCAGCCCTCGTAAAAAATAGCCAGCACCCGTAAAAAAATTGCCGTTCATGGTCGTCGCCGTAATGATTAAAGACTGACTATACTGCGCGTATGACTGAGCAGAGTGCAACCACTAGTGAGTGACGATGAGCTGTTTGCGCAAGAGATGGCTGGGGTAAAACCGCTCGAGCGAGAGGCGCGTGTGCGGCTAATGAAAGAGGCGCTGTCGGAGGATCAGCAAACCGGCCGTCGTCGCGCAGCGGAGGGAGAGGATACCGTCTCTAATCCACTGGTCGATGAGGGGGTGTTGCCACTGGAACCTTGGTTCATCCTAGAATTTAAACGCCCCGGCATCCAAAATGGGGTGTATCGCAAACTTCGCTTGGGACAGTATCAGACGGATGCGCGGCTTGATTTGCATCGGCTGGTGGTCAAGCAGGCGCGAGAGGAGGTGTTTGCCTTTATCCGCGAAGCCACGGAACTGGGCCTGCGGAATCTGTTGATCGTTCATGGTAAAGGCCAGTCTGGTGCGGCATCAGACCGCAAAGCGGTCCTAAAAGGTTACGTCAATCATTGGCTAAGAGAGCTCGATGTGGTGCAAGCTTTTCACTCCGCACAACCGGCTCACGGTGGCACGGGGTCGGTTTATGTCTTGCTGAAAAAAAGCAGCGATAAGAAACGAGAAAATCGGCTCGAGTATATGAAAGGTAGAGTTCAGGATTGAGCGGCTAATTTTTCGAGCAACAACTGGTTCAGTAGTTTTGGATTTGCCTGTCCCTGTGATGCCTTCATGATCTGCCCGACAAAAAATCCGCTGAGCTTTTTACGCTTCACCTCGTCTGCCGCTAAGTATTGAGCGACCTGATCTGGGTTCGCAGCGATCACTTCAGCGACCATTGTCTCAAGTGCCCCGGTGTCACTCACTTGTTTGAGCTCGCGTGACTCAATGATTTCATCGGCCTCACCAAGGCCTTCCCACATGGCGTCAAAAACCTGTTTTGCTAATTTACTCGACAGCGTGCCATCTTCGATCCGGTTGATTAAGCCGGCCAGCTGCTGCGCCGATATGGGACTTTTCTCAATGGCGATATCGGACCGGTTCAGTGCCCCTAATAGATCTCCCAAAATCCAATTGGCAGCGGGTTTTGCTGCATGACAGTGGTTAACAACCGCCTCAAAAAAAGAGGCCATTGCGTGATTCGGGATCAATAGCGTCGCATCGTATTCGCTCAGTCCATAATCACTCACGAACCGCTCTCGTTTTGCACCGGGTAGTTCAGGTAGCGTGGCGCGAACGGCTTCGATGTAGGCGGCATCAATCTCGATGGGCAGGAGATCGGGTTCGGGAAAGTAGCGATAATCGTTAGCGACTTCTTTGGAACGCATGGAGCGCGTGACATTCTGCTCGGCGTCGTAAAGTCGCGTTTCTTGGGTGATGCGACCGCCGTCGTCAAGGATGTCTGCCTGACGTTCGCACTCAACGTGGATTGCGCGCTCTACAAAACGGAAAGAGTTGACGTTTTTGATTTCTGTACGCGTCCCCAGCGCGTCGGTGCCCCGCTCGCGGAGAGAGATATTGATATCGCATCGCATTGACCCTTCTGCCATGTTGCCGTCAGAGATACCCAAGTAAGTGACCAGTGAATGCAGCGCCTTTAGGTAAGCGACGGCTTGCTCCGCGGTTCTAAAATCAGGCTCAGTGACGATTTCTAAAAGGGGTGTGCCTGCTCGGTTTAAATCGATCCCGGTTTCACGGGGAAAGATATCGTGGACTGATTTGCCGGCGTCCTCCTCTAGATGGGCTCGGGTGATGCGGATCGGCAATAAGGATCCATCCGCCATGGGCACCTCAAAGACGCCCTCGCAGACAATCGGCGCAAAGAATTGACTGACTTGATAGCCCTTGGGCAGATCTGGGTAAAAGTAGTTTTTACGATCAAAGACGGAGCGCTCACCAATGGTGGCCCCGATGCCTAACCCAAATTTGACGGCATGACGAACGGCTTCTTCGTTCAAAACAGGCAGCATGCCCGGCATGCCTAGATCGACTGGGTCCGCCTGGCAGTTGGGTTCGGCACCGAATTGGGTTGCCGACCCTGAAAAGATTTTGGACTGTGTCGCCAGTTGCAAGTGGACCTCCAATCCCATGACCATTTCCCAGCTCATGATTGGAAAGCCCCAAAGTTGGGTCGGTACGTATGCCAGTCTGTGTCTTGCTGAAGCCGATGCGCCGTATTAAGAATCGTCGCCTCGTCAAAGGCTTTACCAATGAGTTGTAGGCCCACGGGCATACCATTGATGAGCCCGGCTGGCGCAGATAAGCCTGGTAAGCCCGCTAGGTTGACCGCCAACGTGTAGATATCCTCCATGTACATCGCCACAGGGTCTTGTTGCTTCGTGCCGCACTGAAAGGCGACATTTGGAGCGGAAGGCCCGGCAATCACATCAACTGTCTCGAAAGCGCGATGAAAATCGTCAGCAATAATGCGTCTGACTTGCTGGGCTTTATTAAAATAAGCGTCATAGAAGCCAGATGATAAGGCATAGGTCCCCACCAGAATACGCCGCTGAACCTCTTCACCAAAGCCCTCACTGCGAGATCGAAGATACAAATCTTCAAGGTCGATGGGATCGTCGCAGCGATGACCAAAGCGCACGCCATCGTAGCGGGCTAGGTTGGCAGAGGCCTCTGCAGGTGCAATGACATAGTAAGTGGCGATCGCATAGTGGGTGTGAGGTAAATCGATGTCGATCAGCTGTGCCCCGGCTTTTTCTAACTGCGATAAGGCCGCCATGATGCGCTCGCGGACTTTGGGGTTAAGCGCATCATTAAAATACTCACGAGGTATTCCGATACGGAGGCCTTCTATCTTGCCATTTAGTGCCGCCGCAAAATCGGGTACCGCCCGATCGGCAGAGGTCGAGTCTCCCGCATCAATGCCCGACATCGCTGTTAACATATGTGCGCAATCTTCCGCTGACCTCGCCATGGGGCCTGCCTGATCTAATGATGATGCGAAGGCAATAATGCCCAGTCGTGACACCCTGCCATAGGTTGGCTTTAATCCGGTGATGCCGCATAAGGATGCGGGCTGTCTGATGGACCCTCCCGTATCGGTACCGGTAACCAGTGGCGCGAAACCGGCCGCGAGTGCCGCTGCTGACCCACCAGAACTGCCACCGGGAACACAGTCTAGGTCCCAAGGGTTTTTCACCGCACCAAAAAAGCTGGTCTCATTGGATGATCCCATAGCGAATTCATCCATATTGCACTTGCCTAGGGTGACGGTTCCTGCCGCTTTGAGTCTTGCAACCACTGTTGCGTCGTATGCGGGCTCGAAGGTCTCTAGCATATGAGAGCCACAGGTAGTGCGGACCCCCTGGGTGCAAAAAATATCTTTATGCAACAAAGGGATTCCCGTGAGCGGTTTGCCATCGCCTCGCGACAGGACTTGATCGGCTTCCCGGGCATCGCTGAGCGCCTGATCACTACAGAGGGTGATAACGGCATTTAACGCATCATTTTCTGCCTCGATTTGTCCCAGACAGGTTTTTACCAGCTCCTCGCTAGAAATGGCGCGTGCTGAGAGCATGCGCTGGAGGTCGCTGACCGAGGCATTTAACACGTCGCTATCTGCCATCAGTCAATGACCTTTGGAACGAGGAAATAACCGCTTGCTTGCGCGGGTGCGGACGCCATCAATGCCTCACGAGCAGTGTGGCTGGTCACGGTGTCTGCTCGCAGCCGCTGTGTCATGTCATGCGGATTAGACATGGGCACCACGCCATCGGTATTAATCGTATTCAGTTCGTCGACGAGATCGAGCACTTTACTGAAGCGCTCTGTAACCTCTGGCAACTCAGACTCCGAAATACTGAGTCGAGCAAGCAGGGCAACTTTCTCAATATCTTCTGGAGTGACCGACATAATACCGTTTCCATTTTCGGGGCACGAAAACTAACATACTTGTCGCTTGCCCAAAAACCCCCGCGTTGCTACATTCTCTTGGAATATGACGTTTGAAACGTCAGTTTCGAGGCCATTTATCAATGGAGTGTGCCTCTGCGGGGGAGTATCGCTACTCGACCGCGTAGGTATTTTTGGGTCGCCGCCCCCGCGGCAGGCCACCACAATCAGGGAAAGATGATGCTCAAGCGCCTCCGAGGGATGTTTTCCACCGATTTATCGATCGATCTGGGCACGGCCAATACGCTGATTTACGTGAAGGAGCGAGGGATCATTCTTGACGAGCCGTCGGTGGTCGCTATTCGTCTTCACAACGGGCAAAAATCAATTGAGGCGGTGGGCAAAGAAGCGAAGCGGATGTTGGGTCGTACGCCAGGAAATATTCAAGCGATTCGACCTCTCAAAGACGGGGTTATTGCTGACTTCCAAGTGACTGAGAAAATGCTCCAGCACTTTATCGCCAAGGTGCATGAAACTAAGTTTATCCGGCCTAGTCCGCGTGTTTTGATTTGCGTGCCATGTATGTCGACGCAAGTCGAGCGTCGGGCGATCCGCGAGTCAGCCATGAGTGCGGGGGCGCGGGAAGTCAGATTGATTGAAGAGCCGATGGCGGCAGCCATTGGCGCAGGCTTGCAAGTGGAAGAAGCCAGCGGCTGTATGGTGGTCGATATTGGCGGAGGCACCACGGAGATCGCCATTCTTTCGCTGAACGGTGTGGTGTATCGGGATTCGATTCGAATCGGCGGCGATCGGTTTGACGAGGCAATCGTGTCTTACGTGCGACGCAAATATGGCAGTTTAATCGGCGATTCTACCGCTGAGCGAATCAAGCAAGAGGTGGGCTGCGCGCATAAGTCTGACGAGCTGAAAGAAATTGATGTTCGCGGTCGGCATTTGGCGGAGGGTGTGCCCAGAAGTTTCACTTTGACCAATGACGAGATTCTAGGCGCGCTTGAGGAGCCGCTAGAGGCCATGCTGCGTGCTGTAAAATTAGCACTAGAACAATCCCCCCCTGAACTGGCTGCTGATATTGCCGAGTCGGGGATTGTGTTGACTGGCGGGGGAGCGCTGCTGACTGATCTCGATAAGCGCATTTCTGATGAGACCGGTCTCCCCGTGGTGGTGGCCGATGATCCTCTGACCTGTGTAGCGCGAGGGGGTGGTAAGGCCCTCGAGCTCATGGATCGCCATGTGTTGGATTTGCTGTCAACTGAATAACGCCAGACTGCGGGGAGCAGCGCCATCAAGCCGCTTTTCTTAAAGCAAAACCCAATCGGTGCGCGATTCATATTACTGAGCATCGCTTGTTTCTTGATGTTGTTTTTGTTCCGCGATGATCCGCGGGTTGCTACGGTGCAGCGTGGTGCCATTGATGGCGTTGCTTTTGCGACTAGTTTGGTGCTCGCGCCAATAGAGGCGTGGGATCGGCTGGGCACTGTCTTCCAGTCCAGAAGTAGTTTGCAGGAAGAAGTGTTGCGGCTGCAGCAGGAAAATCGGGTGCTAAAGG
>OBPT01000153.1_pt1 | contig 21661 bp, 17 predicted proteins | sample 1534671 | NCBI WGS metagenome assembly OBPT01 (sample SAMEA3275494, study PRJEB22092) | marine metagenome | biome: ENVO:00000447 marine biome; feature: ENVO:00002042 Surface water; material: ENVO:00002010 seawater | collected 2014-06-21T11:00:00+00 | depth 1 m | reverse complement strand
GCCAATGCCAACCGCACCGATGGGCGCCGCTCCGCCCAATTGGCCAATCACGCCGTAGTATGTGAAAAACTTGCCCAGGCTCGACTGATTCATCCGGCTCGTGCAGTCTCCACGGAGGCAGCGACGTCACTCCTTTCAGCCACTCCATAATCGGAAACAACCTCGTGCGCTGCCTTCCGAGTCGCTGAAGGTGCCTACGCCCTAACCCTGTATTTCGCAGAGACAAAAAACACACCTGACCGCACCTTTCAGATCCGTTTTAACGGTGTTGTTTATGATAATCAGTTCAATATTCCGCGGTTCAGAGACGGCTTAACGGACGCCGCGTTGGCGCGAACCTGGGCGAATATTGAGCCTGTAGATGGTGTCATACAGCTCGATCTTGAAAGTGGCCCCGCTTTGCCAATCCTGAGTGGGATTGCGTTAGAGCGTCGAACCGACGAACAGCTTGGCCGTTTGCGTTGGGCCGATGAGTTTTCGGGAACGGGTCTAGATTCTCGCTATTGGACGATCGATGAATGGCCGGCTCGGAAAGTCAACGATGAGGATCAGGCCTATGTGGCAAGCGCGGCAACTGTCCGTGTTGACGAGGGTCGCTTAGTTCTCGAAGCGCATCAGGTGAATGAGCCGGGTGCGATTTACCATTCAGGCCGTGTTCATAGCTTAGGCAAAATCGATTTCCGATATGGTCGCCTTGATGTTAGGGCGAGGGTACCAAAGGGACAGGGCGTGTGGCCCGCTATTTGGTTGTTACCGACACACCCCTATCGCTATGCGTCGAGTTGTGATGCACGCAATCCTGATTGGCAGGGCGCCAGCGACTGTGATGCGTGGCCTAATTCGGGTGAGATTGATTTGATGGAGCACGTCGGCTTTGAGCCCGGTATCGTGCATGGCACTGTGCACACGCGTGGGTATTATTGGGTTCAAGGTAATCAGCGTAAGGGTAGCGTTGTACTCAACAATTTAGGCGACACATTTCATGTGTACAGTTTGCGCTGGCGACCCGATCGGCTCGATATGTTCGTAGATGACAATCGCTATTTCACGTATAGCCGTGAACAGAGCGACTGGCGCCAGTGGCCCTTCGACCATGCCTTTCATATTGTTATGAATTTAGCGGTCGGTGGACAGTGGGGTCGCGCGGGGGGACCGATCGATCCTAGTATTTTTCCGCAGTCGCTCGAGATTGACTATGTTCGGGTTTACGAGGTCGCACCTGTGCCCAGTGAAGCTACTAATGAAAAAGGTAAATGAGGTAGAACTATGCGAATACTAGTGTCTGTGGCAGTGATTCTGAGCTGCGTAGTGACGACACCGGCTGTAGCTGAATCAATGTCAGCCAATCTTATCGACCCAGCGGTCGAGCAGCGCGTTGATGCCATCATGCAGGAGATGACCTTAGAGCAAAAAATCGCCCAGATGATACAGCCTGAGATTAAAAGTGTGACGCCCCAAGACGTAAGGCGCTATGGCTTCGGCTCGATCCTCAATGGTGGCGGATCGTTTCCACAGCAGAATAAACAGGCCACGATCGCTGACTGGGTTGCACTTGCCGACGCATTTTATGAAGCGTCTGTAGATACCAGTGAGGGGCATGCAGGAATACCCATCATGTGGGGAACCGATGCGGTGCATGGTCACAATAACGTGCTTGGCGCGACCATTTTTCCGCACAACATTGGTTTAGGAGCAGCTCGCAATCCCGCTCTAATTGAAGCCATTGGCGCAGCAACCGCTCGCGAGGTTCGGGCGACTGGGATTGACTGGATTTTTGCGCCCACGGTTGCGGTCGTTAAAGATAGCCGCTGGGGGCGCACCTATGAGGGTTATAGCGACCGTCCAGAAATCGTCAGAGATTACGCCGAGGCCGTTGTGAGGGGCTTGCAATCAGAGAATATGGTCGCGACTGCGAAGCATTTTGTGGGCGATGGCGGCACCTTCAGGGGAATCGATCGCGGCGATACTCGGCTGTCACTGGAAGACTTGTTAGCGCAGCACGCCGCTGGCTATGAGACAGCCCTGAAAGCGGGTGTTATGAGTGTGATGGCGTCGTTCAATTCCTGGAATGGTAAGAAGATTCATGGCAGTAAGACGATTCTGACAGACGTATTGAAAGATCGCTTGGGGTTTGATGGATTTATTATCTCGGATTGGAATGGTATCGGTGAGGTCGAGGGCTGCACCAATAGCAATTGCTCGCAGTCGGTCAATGCTGGAATGGACATGATAATGGCGCCCGAAGACTGGCAGGCCTTGTATTACAATATGATCGAACAGGTGAAATCTGGCGAGATTCCAGAGAGCCGAGTGGATGACGCAGTGAGGCGCATCCTGCGAGTCAAAGCACTATCGGGCATCTTGGATAAGCCGAAGCCGTCAACGGCGGCTCTTGATGCTTCAGTTATCGGGCAGGCGTCACATCGAGAGATCGCACGGCAGGCGGTACGTGAATCTCTAGTTTTGCTGAAGAACAACGATAACACGCTGCCCTTGAAAGCAGGCCAGAATATTCTGGTGGTGGGCGCGGCGGCAGATGATATTGGGCAACAGTCTGGTGGTTGGACGATTACCTGGCAAGGCACAGGCAATGAGAATTCGGATTTTCCGGGTGGCCAGTCTATTCTCGATGGACTGCACATGATGGCTGAACAGGCAGGGACCAAGATCCAATTCAGCGCCACTGGCGAATTTAGCGATAGGCCAGACGTCGCCGTGGTTGTCTTCGGAGAAACCCCATACGCCGAGGGACAGGGCGATATTGACAGCTTGAACTATGGCGCCACTGATGCCGACAGCGTCGAGCTATTAAGACGTCTTAAAAGTGAAGGGATCCCGACGGTTGCCGTATTTTTAACAGGCCGCCCCATGTGGATTAATCCCGAGCTCAATCACTCAGATGCTTTTGTGGTCGCTTGGCTGCCCGGCACAGAAGGCTTTGGGGTTGCTGAGGTTTTGTTTGGCGAGCCCGGCTCTGACAACGATTTCAAAGGTCGATTGCCCTTCAACTGGCCCTCCATTGACACTGATCCACGCGATCCTGACCAGCCAGTGTCGAGTGTCCTGTTTCCTTATGGTTACGGCTTGACGCTCGGCGAGACGACCTTTATCCGCAACGACTTAAATGAGCAACCGGTATTGAAGCGCGAGCGAGCAGAGCAGATTATCTTTAATGCTCGTACTTACGATCCTTGGTCGATGGCGGTGGGTGATAACAGTAACTGGCGGGTGCCGATTGCGACCAGCTTTGTTCGCAGTGCCGAGGGCTCGGTGCTGGTTCGCACCGTTGATGTTGAAGTGCAAGAGGACGCTCGCCAGCTGGTGTTTGGAACAGCTTCAGTTGGTGTTGCGCAGGCCTATTGGTTTTCGGAGGCTCCGCTAGATTTTAGTGCTTGGCTTGAACAGGGGGCTTATTTGCTAATGGATTATCGGATCGACGCAGCGCCCGAGGGCGACGTTGTCTTGCGGATGGACTGCACGTATCCTTGCGCCGGCGAAATCCAGTTCAACCAAGTGTTGCAAGATGTGACTCTTGGGGCGTGGCAAAAGTTGGCCATTCCGCTCGCCTGTTTTGCTGAGCGGGGGGCCGATTTGGCCGCCATTACAGCACCTTTGGTGGTGGCGACGGCGGATCCTTTTGCAATGACCTATAAGCGAGTGGCCATTGCTGCAGAGGCTGAAGCCGAAACCGTACTGAACTGTCAGTAAACTATAACAATAAGGAAGCGCTATGTTATCTACTCTCGATATCACGATTGTTGCTGTTTATGCGGTGGGCCTTTTTGTGCTCGCTCAGTGGGTGTCTCGTGAAGAAAGCGGGCACCATAAGAGCGCCAAAGATTACTTTTTGGCGGGCAATACACTGCCTTGGTGGGCGATCGGGGCCTCTCTGATTGCGGCCAACATTTCAGCTGAGCAGATTATTGGCATGTCGGGATCTGGATATGCGATGGGGTTGGCGATTGCCTCTTACGAATGGATGGCAGCCATCACGCTTATTTTAGTGGGGAAATACTTACTCCCGATCTTTCTTAAGCACGGCATTTACACCATGCCGCAGTTCCTAGAGCAGCGTTACGATCATCGAGTTCGCATCGTCCTCGCGGTGTTCTGGTTGGCGGTATACGTGTTTGTGAATTTGACCGCGGTGTTGTGGTTAGGCTCGCTGGCGTTGAATACGGTGGCCGGGGTTCCGGTACAAACGGCGCTCATCTTACTCGGCGCCTTTGCTCTGGCGTATTCTCTGTACGGTGGCCTGAAAGCAGTGGCTTTCACCGATATTATCCAGGTCGTTTTATTGGTTTTGGGTGGCCTTATTATCGTGGCCCTAACGCTGGATAAGGTGAGCGGTGGTGAAGGCGTGATTGCTGGTTTTGTTGAGCTCACGCGAGTAGCGCCCGAAAAGTTCGATATGATTCTAAGCCCGGATAACGAGCATTATATGAGCTTGCCAGGACTGTCTGTGCTGGTCGGTGGCATGTGGATCATGAACATTTCTTACTGGGGTTTCAATCAGTACATTATTCAACGCGCGCTTGCCGCCAAGAGTGTGGCTGAGGCGCAGAAAGGTATCGCTTTCGCAGCGTTTTTGAAGTTGCTAATGCCGGTTATTGTGGTGCTTCCTGGCATAGCGCTGTTCGCTTTGAACAGTGATTTGAGTTCTCCTGATCAGGCCTATCCTTCCGCCATGACGTTGTTGCCATCGGGGTTAAAAGGTTTGGTCTTTGCGGCGCTACTTGCTGCTATTGTGTCGTCTTTGGCATCGATGTCGAACAGTATCTCGACGCTGTTTACTATGGATCTTTTGCCCTCATTGCGCTCAGCAGACAAGCAAGGCGATCCGGTCAAAGTGGGTCGGACTGTGGCAGTGATTGCAATGGTTCTGGCGATGCTGACGGCGGAGCCACTGCTCGGTAAATTTGATCAGGCGTTCCAGTATATCCAAGAGTTCACCGGATTCTTTACGCCCGGGATCGTCGTTATTTTCTTGCTCGGGATGTTTTGGAAAAAAACCACAGCGGCCGGTGCCTTGGCGGCCGCGTTGGGTTCCGTTGCGTTATCATTCCTGTTCAAAATGGTGTGGCCAGAGTTGCCATTCATTGACCGCGTGGGTTTGGTCTTTTTGATTGCAGCGGGTCTCGCCATTATCGTGTCTCTGATTGAAAATCGCGTGCAACAGGGTGCGATTGAGCTGTCCGAGATCGAGTTTGGTACGACGCAGGGCTTCAACTTGTCGGCTTTGGCGGTCACCTTGATACTCGCAGCGCTATACGCTACGTGGTGGTAAAGGATTAGCTGAAATGAGATTGTCTACGGTTGCTCTATGCGATTATTCGTCTGCAGTTGAAGCATTAACTTCGCGATCTCGATAATATCGGCGCTGGTTGCTCCGCGAGATAGATCGGCGACAGGGTTAGAAAAACCCTGCAAAATAGGGCCGATTGCTTGTGCATTGGCGAGCTCTTGCAGCAATTTGTAGGCAATATTGCCAGCATTTAAGTCTGGGAAAATGAGCACATTCGCGCGACCCGCTACAGGATCCTCCGCGGGCGCTTTGTTGGCGGCAATCGACTCTGATAGTGCGGCATCTGCCTGAATCTCTCCGCTTATTGACAGGTGTGGAGCCAAAGCTTTAGCTAGCTCTGTTGCCGCGCGGACTTTATCTACCGATGTGTGTGAACCGCTGCCAAAACTCGAAAATGAGAGCATTGCAATACGAATCTCTCGCAAGTGTTGCGCCGCGCTGCGGGCAGTCGAAATCGCTATCTGAGCTAACTCAGAGGCATCAGGGTTCACGGCGACTGCACAGTCGGCGAGTACAAGAGGCTCCGGCTTTCCGGGCAAGTACATCAGAAAGTAGCTTGATGGAGCCGAGACACCAGGCTCATAGCCAATGCAGAGACTGGCTGCTTCTAGAACCTTTTTTGTGGTCGCTTGTGCGCCGGCGATTAGGATATGGTTTGAATTGCGCGCCACCAAAGTTGCCGCGAAGAAGAGGTTTTTTTGGATCATTCTTTGCGCTACTTTGAGCTGTTTGATTCCCCGATAGTCGCATAAATATATGGCAAAGTCCTTTGCGCAAGAAGCCTGGGAGGGGTCCAATAGTGTCATCGCATCCAGGCAAAGCTTGTTATCATTGGCGCAGGCGATGATTTCTTCTTGCTTACCAACCAAAACGATGTGAGCTAACTCTAGTTTACTCAGAGCGACAGCCGCTTGTTGGATTCTTAAATCAGCACCTTCGGAAAAAACCAACGTCGGCATCTGCTCAGAGAGAGTCATATCAGAAGTCTCTATCGATCGGAGATTTGAGTGTACTCGCGCAAGTCGGGCCCATTATATTCCAGCAAGGGCCGAATGAGGATGTTGTTCTCCTGTTGCTGCATCACTTGTAAGCTCCAGCCAGGCACTCGGCCAATCGCAAAGATCGGCACGAACAAGTCTTCTGGAATGCCATTCAAGTGGTAGATGACGCCTGAGTAAAAATCGACATTTACGTTCACACCTAGGCGAGCGTATGGCTTCATAGCGTCAACCAGCGCCTTGAGAATCTCGTTCCAGTGGGGTTCGCCTTTCTCAATCGACAAACGTTCAACGCCGTCCCGAAGGTGTCTCGCGCGGGGATCTTCTGCTCGATAGACTCGGTGACCAAAACCCATAATGGCCTCTTTATTAGCGCGCTTGCGTTTGACGTAATCCGCCGCGTTGGCTGGATCACCGATTTCGCGGGCCATGTGCATAACGTCTTCGGCAGCGCCACCGTGAGCCGGTCCAGATAAGGCCGCAATCGCGGCAGTCATCGCGGCGTACAGGTTTGCATCGGTTCCGGTCACCACGCGAGCGGTAAATGAGGAGGCATTCGAGCCATGCTCTGCGTGTAAAATAAAATCGAGATCCATCAATCGAGCCGCATCGGCGCTCGGTATCTCCCCTGATAGTTGGTAAAGAAAATGAGCGGCATGACCTAATTCTTGGTCAGGTGCAATGGTCTCGAGACCTTGGCGGATGCGGTGATGGGCGGCCACAATCATTGGGATTTGTGAGCTCAACCGGATGGTCTTGCGCAGAATGGCGGCGCTGCTGTTATCACCGGTGTCGGGATCAAAGGTGGCAAGCGCGGATACGGCGGTACGCAAGACATCCATGGGGTGACCCGATTGGGTCGCTCGAATGATGTCAATGATGGCTGGAGGCAGTAAACGTGTCGTTTTCAGTTGTTCGTCAAAGGCCTTCAACTGAGTCGCATTGGGTAAGTCACCGTGAAGCAAAAGGTAAGCGGTTTCTTCGAAGGTCGAGTGCGAGGCTAGGTCGTGTATTGAGTAACCCCAATAACGCAGTTCGCCCTTCCTACCATCGATATGGGTGGTTGGAGAACGGTCGAAATAGACCCCCTTCAAGCCTCGGAAAACGCGAATTTTTTCGTCATTGTCACTCATGCTGGACTCTCTGTTTGCGCTGGATAGTCTTTACTGCGAGGGCAGTTGGCGTTCCGCTGCCTCACTCGCAAAGAAGCGAGGCAGCGTGAATCCTTAAACGTAGTCTTTGTATTTTTCGAGGAAGCGTACAGGCTTAGACAATGCGTCTCTGCGGAAGGGGTCGCCCAGTTCTCGAGTACACATGATCTCGATCACGGTCGTTTTCCCCTCGTTCATTTGGCGATCAATGGCACGCTGCAGCGCGGGGCCTACTTGATCCAACTGATCGACTTTCTCGCCTTCAGCGCCCATTGCCTTGGCAATGCCCGCCCACGATTCGCTTTCAAGTTCTGCAGCGACGAAGCGACGATTATAGAATTCGACTTGGTTCTTTTTCTCGGCACCCCAGTCGCGGTTATGGAATACCACGGCAGTGACGGGGATATCGTGTCTCACGGAAGTCATGATCTCGGACATGCTCATACCCCAAGCACCGTCTCCCGCATAAGCCACCGCTGGGCGCTCTGGAGACGCGGCTTTTGCGCCGATGATCGTTGGCAGGGCGTAGCCACAGTTACCAAAACTCATGGGAGCGAAGAAGCTCCGCGTTCGCTCAAATCGCAAATAGCTGTGAGCCACCGAGTTAATGTTACCAATGTCGGTTGATACCATGACATTCTCTGGCATTGCCTTCTCGAGTTCACGCAGAACCTGGCGGGGGTGCAACCAGTTGCCCTCTTCTGCCTCCGCTTCCGCAATAACATCTAAGCTGTAAGGGTCGCGCTCATGGGTCCACTCGTTGAGTTCTTGCTCCCATTGTGCCTTTTCAGCCGCAATTTGCTCGGCTCGTTCGGCTTTGTTTTCGAGGCATGCGAGTGCTTGACCCTGCAGACGTTGTAGCAGCGCTGTTGAGGCCGCTTTGGCATCTCCACAGATACCAACAGAGATTTTTTTAACCAAGCCCAACATTTTGTGATCCGCATCGATCTGGATAATCTTCGCGTTGGTCGGCCAGTAGTCTAGGCCGTGCTGTGGCAGGGTTCCAAAGGGGCCAAGACGTGATCCGATAACCAATACAACATCGGCGCGCGAGATCAGCTTCATACCCGCTTTTGAGCCCTGATAGCCGAGCGGTCCGCACCATAAAGGGTGGCTGGCTGGGAATGAATCATTGTGCTGGTAGCTGTTTACAACAGGTGCACCCAGGAACTCGGCGATGGCTTGCACTTGCGCGATACCATCAGACATCACCACACCACCACCCGACACAATCACCGGGAACTGGGCTGTTTTTAGCAACGCAGTAGCCTCGTCGAGACTCTGATCACCGCCAGGACCCCGGTCGAGGTGCATCGGCTCTGGAATCTCTACGTCGATATCGCCATAAAAATAGTCGCGAGGAATATTAAGTTGGGTGGGACCAATCTCTGACATGGCTCGATCGAAGCAGCGAGAAGTGAACTCGGCAATTCTCTTAGGGTTGTTGACGTGTCCCTGATATTTGGTGAATTCCTGAAACATTGGGAGTTGGTGGCATTCTTGAAAGCCGCCAAATCCCATCGTCATGGTGCCCGCTTCGGGTGTGATCATGACAACTGGCGAATGCGCCCAATATGCCGCTGCGATACCGGTAACGCAGTTTGAAATGCCAGGTCCATTCTGACCAATGACCACACCGTGGCGACCGCTTGCGCGCGCATAGCCGTCCGCCATATGGGCAGCGCCTTGCTCATGTACAACGGGGATCAGCTCGATTCCTGCAGGCGCAAAAATATCCATGGCGTCCATAAAAGCGGAACCCATGATTCCAAATATTTTTGTAACGCCCTGAGCAACGAGGGTTTCTACAAAAGCTTCACTAGGGGTCATACGAGGCATAGCATAGTTACCTTATCAATTAATGGAACACGGAGGATCCTAAGGGTTTGTTGACACTTATGATAGAGCCAGATCTCGGCTCTCTTCTGAGCCAGTTACGATTTTGAGTGATAGGCACGTTTTAGCGATTCTACACCCTCTGCAATGGAGCCCTCCCCAATCGCTGAAAATCCCAATCGCAAATAGTGTTTTGGTGGGTTCGGGCCCATGAAATGGACGTCGCCAGGCTCGATGATCACGCCGTATCCATGTGCCGTTTTAGCCAACGCTCGAGTATCAATGTGTTCTGGCGCGCTTATCCAAAGCGAAGACCCGCCAAGTGAGGGTTGAATACTCAGTTCGGGTAGCGCTTCATGAACCGACTTGATCAAGAGTTCTCGGCGGCGCTGATAGACTTTAAAGAGCTTGCTTAGCAGGGCATCGTAGTAACCACGCGCGAAAAATAGTGCCATCGAGAGCTGGTTGTTAGCCGCCGGGTGTCGTAGGGCGAGTCGTCTCAATGCCCGCAACTCCCTGATTAACGAGGGAGCGGCAACGACATAGCCCATTCTTAAACCTGGGGCGATGGTTTTCGAAAGGCTGCCTACATAAATGACACGATCGTCACGATCCATACTCTTAAGCGCAGGTTCGGGGCGTGTCTGAAAATTAAATTCACTCTCGTAATCATCTTCTATCACGATAAAATCGTGTTGCCTTGCTTTACTCAGGAGTTCGAGGCGGCGTTCGTGGGGTAGCGTGACCGTAGTGGGTGATTGATGGCTTGGCGTCACATAGACGTAGTCGCATGCGTCCATGTCTTGTGTGGTATCTAAGCCCTGAGAATCAATGTGCAGCGGGACAACCGCTGTTCCCATTAACTGTGCGAGCTGCTGAACATCGGCGTAGCCCGGATTTTCAAGACCCAGTGTGGTTCCTGGTTTGCGCCAGAGCAGTTCGGCAATCATGTAGAGTGCGTGTTGCGCGCCTACGGTTAACAGAATGGCCTCGTCTTGAACGAAGATGCCACGTTTGGGAAGCAGACGAGTGCGAATCTGTTCGAGTAGGAGAGGATCGTCGTGATCCACCCGGTCCACGGCCCAAGACTTGATTGCTCTGACTGAGACCGCGTCGCGAGCACATTCTCGCCAGTGTTGGATCGGGAACAGATCAGCACCCATTTGACCATAGATAAAAGGATAAGGCGCCTGTTGCCAGTCACTCGGTTTGCTCACGCTGCGCCAAGTAGAGGGTTCTGCAGCGAGTCGGTTAGACCAGTCCAGTGAGGTCGGCGTCTCGATCGCCTTCTTACTGCGATCTTGGATCCGCGTTTGCTCGAGATGTGGATTAACGAAATAGCCTCGTCGAGGATGCGTGACGATCAGCTCATCATCGAGTAAACGCTGATAGGCAAACATAACGGTGTTGCGACCAACGCCAAGCTGTGCCGCGAGATGTCTTGATGAGGGTAAGGGGGTGTTGGGTGCGATAATACCGCTGGCAATCGCGAGCGAGAGCTTGGCCACAATCTGCGTCTGCAGGCTCTCCTTTGCGTCGGGATCGAGTTGCAACAGTAAGTCGTTGCTCATGGTCTAAGTGGCCCCTCAAACAATAATGAACTGACAGTTAACTCTGACTGCGTACGTCACGATTGTAGGTATCTAGCGCTTTTTTGACGACCGGCGCAAGCACGTATAAACCGATGATGTTGGGTACACAAATTAGGAATACCAGCGCGTCTGAAAAATCGAGTACAGCGGTCAGAGGGATGCTGCTTCCAACAACAATGAACGAGCAGAATATCAATTTGAAGAGATTGGAGGCCCAAGCGTGTTCGCCTACCAGATAGGTAAATCCTTTTAGCCCGTAATAGGCCCATGCAATCATGGTAGAGAACGCGAACAGCATGCCGGCAATCGCAATAAGTAGAGGCGACCAAGTGATATTGCGCTCGAAGGCTGCAGACGTCATACCGATGCCGTCAAGACCGGCGTTGAAGCTGGGGTCGTAGTAGAAGGTTGTAACAATTACCAGGGCAGTCAAAGTACAAATCACCACGGTATCAATGAAGGGCTCTAACATCGACACATAACCCTGCGTAATGGGCTCTTTGGTCTGTACGGCGGAGTGAGCAATTGGTGCCGAGCCGATACCTGCCTCATTCGAGAATACAGCGCGTTGAACGCCAATGACAATCACACCAATCATACCGCCCGCGACACCCTCGGGGCTAAAGGCCCCCGTAATAATGGCATTCACTGCAAAGGGCAGCGCTTCAGCGTTCATCAGGATGATGACCAAGGCGCTCAGGCTGTAAAAAACCGCCATAAAAGGGACCAGCTTACTGGTGACTCGCGCGATACTTTTGATGCCACCAATGATCACTAAGGCGACCATCACGGCCATAATAAGTCCCACTAACCACCCTTTCTGCGCAAAAAAACTTGAATCGCCACCGGTCACTGTGACGAACTGAAGGTAAGCTTGGTTGGCTTGGAACATGTTGCCGATACCCAGACAGCCGATCACGATACCAACAGCATAGAATCTGCCCAAGAAGCGCCCTACTTTGGGCCAGCCTTTTTCTAAAAAACCCTGTTCAAGGTAATACATAGGTCCGCCAGAGACGGAGCCATCAGGGTTGTGGCGTCGATAAATAGTACCTAAGGTGCATTCGATAAACTTGGTCGACATTCCCAAGAGGCCCGCGACAATCAGCCAAAAAGTAGCACCCGGGCCACCCAAACTAATGGCAACTGCTACACCGCCAATATTACCAATGCCGACTGTGCCTGACACGGCAGTGGTCAGGGCTTGGAAATGGCTCACTTCGCCGGGCGCTTTGGGATTGTGATTTAAGCCGCGAACGATATCGATGGCGTGTTTGAATCCCGAAAAATTGAGGAAGTTGAAGTAGCCGGTGAAAAAAATCGCTGCAACAACGAGCCAGACGACGACGAGAGGCACTTCAGCGCCTGCGACGGGCACCGAGAAGAAGATGATGCTGGAAACGATAAGCGTAATGGGTGCTACGGCATCGTTGATCAGTTGGTCGATACTCGCGACTGCGGATGCAGGTGCTGCCAGTAAGAGTAAGGTTAGCAGGTGAGTTAAACGTGATCGTGTTTTACCAATCGCTTGCATTATCGTTGCCCCTCTGGCGTGGTTTATATCATGAACACGGCCCAGAGTAGCATTGTTGAACCGAGTAACACACTTTGAATCAAAACGAGTGCCACGGGCCGCCACCCGTGAGCGACTAGTCCGCTTAACTCTGTTTTTATGCCCAGAGCCACAATAGCGAGCAAGAAGCTAAGTTTAGAGAGCTGTGTTAACGCGGTAGACCATTCCGCTGGAATGAGCCCTCCGCTATTGAGCAAAGCAAGCGCAATAAACCCGATGAGAAATAGCGGTGGTTTAAGGCTGACGTCGGCACCCTGGTGGCGATTAAAAAGCAGTAAGAAGCACCAAGCGATAGGGATGAGCATCGCTACGCGGACCATTTTTACGGTCATAGCTTCAACCCCAACGGTTTCAGATAAGGCAAAACCTGCACCTGCTACGTGTGATACATCATGAATGGCGCCACCTAAAAAGTAGCCAGCCTGCTCGGGACTTAACGCGAGCTGCGTAACGATTATGGGATAGCCCACCATGGCGAGTGCGCCAATGGTGGTCACCATAATGACAGCCAAGAGAGTGAACTTGGCATTTTCTTCATTTTTGGGCATGACCGACGACAGTGTGAGTGCTGCCGATACACCGCATATGGCCACAGCTCCGCCAGATAAGAGCCCCATATCACGGCCCAGCCCAAGACTTCTTGCAAGCAGCGGGCCAGAGGCAATCGTCAGTATCATACCCCCTATCAGCGCGGCGAGTCCCAGTGCACCAATATCTGCGATATCACTCACAGCAATACCCGCACCGAGCATCGCAACACCAATGCGCAACACGTGTTTAGCGCAGAAATCGACGCCTGCGCGACTGTGCTCTTGACGATATAAAAAGTTCATCGCCATACCGAGCAACAAGGCAAAAACAAGAGCAGGCGCTTGATAGTGTGTGGCCAAAAACTGGCTTGTCACAGCGATCAAAATAACGGCCGCCACACCGGGATAAAACTGAGCGATTCGGGTTAGAGAAGACAAAAAAACGCCTTATTGTGAGTGAAAAATAGAGCTTAAGGCGTCATCAATAGCACGTACGATGGCATCAAGATCAGTCTTTGTTGCAATCAGAGCCGGGCTCAAATAGAGCGTATTATTCAAGTCGGCGAAACTGCGGTTGGTACGACCAATCATCACGCCATGCTCCAAGCAATGAGCCGCGACTCTTCCCGTATCTTGTTCGCTTACGGGCTCTTTTGTTGCTCGGTCTTGGACCAGTTCAATTCCAACAAACAAGCCTTTACCTCTTACATCGCCCACAACAGGGTGCTTATCTTTTAGCTCGTGGAGCTTATCCATCAGATAGTCGCCCATGAGTCGTGTGTTTTCGATGAGATTTTCTTCCTCTAAGATCGCCATTGTTTCGATGCCGGCAACGGGTCCAGAAGTACACCCACCAAAGGTGCTGATGTCTCTGAAGTAATCGATACTGTTACGATCAGTGCGTCGAAACTCGTTGAAGAGGCTCTCTGTTGTGACCGTACACGAGATGGCGGCGTATCCGCTTGCAACCCCTTTTGCCATCGTAACAATGTCGGGTTTCACATCATAGTGCTGATAGCCGAACCAAGTCCCTGTGCGCCCAAGTCCACAAACGACCTCGTCGATATGAATCAAGACGCCATAGCGGGTGCAAATCTCCTGAATGATCGGAAAATACTCGGGCGGTGGAGGGATCACCCCACCCCCTGCAGTAATGGGCTCAAGAACGACAGCACCGACGCTGTCAGGACCTTCGCGCAAGATCGCAGTTTCTAGGTCGCGTGCACATTCAATATTGCAGCTGCCGTAGGTTTTTCCGAAAGGGCAACGATAGCATAAGCAGTGGGCGAATGATGAAAAGCCGGGTACAAAAGGCCCATAATGTGCGGTTCTTTGCTCGTGTCCGGTGGAGCTCAAGGCACCAATCGTAGTGCCGTGATAGTCGCGATCACGGTAAATGATTTTATGCTTGCTGCCATCACCGTTGATATGTGCGAGCTGCCGCACCATTTTATAGCCTTTTTCATTTGCTTCTGACCCTGAGCTAGAATAATAGACTCGGCTCAGCCCAGGCATTTTGGTCAAAAGCTGTTGGGCGAAGAGTGCGCCCGGCTCAGTGGCGTAACTGCCTGCGAAGTAGCACAAGTCAACCAACTGCTGACGCACTGCCTCGGCAATTCGTTCGCGTCCAAAGCCCACGTTGACGCACCAGACACCACCAGAGGTGGCATCTAGATAAGTCTTGCCCTTAACGTCTGTGACCCGCATCCCGACGCCTTTGTTCAGTACAATGGGATCTTTGGTATCCCACTGCTGATGCGGGCTTAAGTGATGCCATACGGCCGCTTTATCGGTGGCGATAATGTCGTCATTGGCGGCTGGTGTTTTTGGTAGCGCTGAGTTCATATCACGGTACTCGAACAAATCAAAAACGATACGGTACAGGAGATCTCATTCTTAAAGATAGAGCCAGACGGATCCCTCGATAGAAACCAGGCAGAGAGACCCAGGCGAGCCTCAAGTTTTGTGTGTTAGAGCTCGGATACAATCAGATAAAACTGCGTAATCAGAGCACTTCACGATGACTGATAATTCAATTAGTTCACTATTGAAGCCCCTAATCGGTGGGTTCCAACTAGCCTATACGATGGGTTATTGAAGGCCTGTAGGCTGTCAAAAAGTTGCTTTCGTTAAGAGCATAACAGCGATAAATGTCGTGTTACACTAGCTTTGCAGCAGTCTAAAGGAGTAAGTCGTGGGTTTTCCAGCATTAGAAGCGGCCAAAATTGGCGTCATTGGATTAGGTTACGTGGGGCTGCCTCTGGCTGCGGCGTTTGGCTCAAAACAGCCAGTGGTTGGCTTTGATTTGGATGCTAATCGGGTTGCCCAGCTCAATCAGGGTATCGATAGCACGGGTGAAACGAGCACCGAAGTTTTGACTGCGGCACAGCACCTCATTTGCACGACCGATAGCGGCGCGCTAGACGGTTGCGACGTTTTTATTATCACCGTACCGACCCCTATCAATTTAGACAAACAACCTGATTTGGGTCCACTGATGGCAGCTTCGGCAACTGTGGGTAATGTGCTTAAGCCAGGCGCTATCGTCATTTATGAATCCACAGTTTACCCGGGAGCAACCGAAGACGATTGTGTGCCTATATTAGAGGCGCACTCTGGATTGCGTTTTAATCACGATTTTTTTGCGGGTTACAGCCCAGAGCGAATCAATCCTGGCGATAAGCAGAGGCAGCTTGCCGATATCGTTAAGATCACCTCTGGCTCAACACCGGAAGTCGCTGAATATGTCGATCAGCTTTATCAACGGGTCATCAAAGCGGGGACCTATCGGGCCAGCAGTATTCGCGTGGCTGAGGCAGCCAAAGTAATTGAGAATACCCAGCGGGATTTAAATATAGCGCTGGTGAACGAGCTGGCGATTATTTTTAATCATTTAGAGATTGATACAGAAGAAGTCCTAGAGGCCGCCGGCACTAAATGGAATTTTTTGCCTTTTCGACCGGGGTTGGTCGGCGGGCACTGCATAGGTATCGATCCCTACTACCTGACCTACAGAGCCCAGGCAGTGGGCTATATTCCGGATGTCATTCTCGCCGGCCGACGCATTAACTCCAATATGGGTACGTATGTAGCCGATGAGCTGGTGAAGGCTATGCTGCGCAAGCGTCTGCACGTCGCTGGCGCAAAAATTTTGATTCTTGGTTTAACGTTTAAAGAGAACTGCCGAGATGTTCGTAACACGCGCGTTGTTGATATTGTCGGCGCCCTGTCTAAGTATGGTGCGCAAGTTGATGTTTATGATCCTTGGGTCGATCCTACTATTGAGCTTCTCGAGGGCACTGCCAAGCTGGTGGCGCAACCTGAGACCCAAGCCTATGATGCCTTACTGCTCGCGGTTGCTCACGATGAGTTCCGAACCCTCGACGAAGCACAGCTCAATCAATGGATGCGGCCAGATCGCGTTATTTATGATCTTAAGTACGTGCTACCCAGAACATTAGTCGATGTTAGGCTTTAATTCGGCCCGAGGCGCGGTGTGAAGATCCTGCAGGTACTGCCAGCCCTAGAGGGGGGTGGTGTCGAGACGGGTACATTAGAACTCGCTCGCTATTTGGTAGATCAAGGGCACGAGTCGTGGGTGGTGTCAGCCGGCGGTGCTATGAAAAAGCGTTTGTTGGCGGAAGGCTCTTTCCACCAAGACTGGGATCTGGGCAAGAAAAGTGTCATGACTTTGCGACATGTCTTTGCTGTTCGCCGCTGGTTGCGTGAACAGGCTTTTGACATCGTGCATCTCCGCTCTCGAATGCCCGCTTGGATTGTTTGGTTGGCTTGGCGGGGTCTTCCTAAGCAGGGTCGACCGCGTCTCATTACCACGGTCCACGGCCTCTATTCAGTGAATCGCTACAGCAAAATTATGTGTTCGGGTGAGCGCGTGATTGTCGTTTCTGATGCGGCTCATCGATACGTCATGCAGAACTATCCAGATGTTGATGCGGCCCGATTAGTGACTATTCCACGCGGCATCGATCCAGAGTGGTACTACCCGGGCTATCGGCCCAGCGAGGCGTGGCGGGGAACTTTTGCTGCAGCTTTTCCCAAGTGTCAGGGTAAAACCTTACTGGTTTTGCCAGGACGCTTGACTCGTCTCAAAGGACAAGCGGTGTTTATCGATCTGATAGATCGCTTAGTGAATCAGTACGACTTGCCAGTTCATGGCTTGATCGTTGGCGGTGAGGATCCAAAACGCGTGGCTTATGCGCAAGAGCTTTATGCTGCGGTCGAGTCTCGCCAGTTAGCCGACGTGATCACATTTACCGGCGCCCGAGATGATATTCGCGATATTTTTGCTGAAGCAGATCTCGTCTTGTCACTGTCGACGCAGCCGGAATCGTTCGGTCGCACGGTGCTTGAAGCCCTAAGCTTGGGTCGCCCTGTGGTCGGATATGATCACGGCGGTGTGAGTGATATTCTGGCCGAGCTTTATCCATCGGGCGCTGTCGCACTGAACGATTTTGAAGGATTGGTGGACACTGTGCGACAACAACTTGCGGATTCAAGTAAGCCCAAACCCAATAGCCTGTTCTTGCGGCAGCGAATGCTTGAGCAGACCTTGAAAACCTATCAGGAGCTCCTATGATCTGGTGGTCTCTGCTGGGATTAGCCGTGCTCGCACTCTCCTGGCGCTATCAGTGGTGGCGGCAGAGTGTTGGATACGAACACCCCCGAATTTTGATGTATCACATGGTGTCAGACCACCGCCCAGGCGCCAAGTTTAACAAGTTACGAGTACCGCAGGCGCAGTTCGAGCGCCAAATTGAGTATCTGGCGACCCATGGCTGGCGATTCGCCCATGTATCAGAATTGAGTGGGCCACTGCCGCCCAAAACGGTCGTACTCACCTTCGATGATGGCTACCGTGATAATTTGCTTCAGGCCCATCCTGTACTCGCACGCTATCACGCGAAAGCGACCTTATATTTGGTTGTCGATCGATTTGATAGAGACTGGTCAGCTGCCAAAAAAGCCCACCACAACAGTGGTGAACTGATGCGTGAAGAAAAGCTCAGCGATGCAGAGATCAAAGACTTGCTGGATTCTGGGTTGTGGGAGTTGGGCGCCCACACACTAACCCATGCGAATTTACTGAACACATCGGAAGTCGACAAACGCCGAGAGATCACCGAGTCACGGGAGGTACTAGCGGATCAGTTTGCGACCGATATCCCAAGCTTTGCATATCCTTTTGGCCTCTATGGTCCCGACGATGTTGTTCTGGCGCAGCAGGCAGGCTACGCCTTCGCGGTGACGACCAACGAGGGTATAGATTCGTTTCCTTATAGTGCGCCATTGGAGTTGAAGCGGATCAAGGTTTCGGGCACCGAGGGCTTGGCCAGTTTTCGACTGCGTCTGAGAACGGGTCGGCGCAAGTAAAGGGCTCTGACTCTGTCAGCGCAAGCTGAGTTGGCGCGACGCATACTCGAGTTGGACAGAGCCGTCTGACTCGAATACGTTAGAATATCAATAACAAAGTAAGGGTAAACATCATGGATCTAGGGATTGCTGGTAAAGCCGCGATTGTCTGCGGTGCCTCGAAAGGGTTGGGTTTTGGCTGTGCAGAGGCACTCGCGGCAGAGGGCGTGCACCTGACTTTGGCGGCGCGCGGCGAAGAGGCGCTCGCAGTTGCTGCTGCTGATCTCCGCAAGCGTTATTCGGTTGACGTGAGTTATGTGGTGGCTGATTTGGCCGTTCAATCGGGTCGTGATGCGGTGCTCGCGGCTATGCCTGAACCGGACATTCTGGTTGTTAATGCGGGTGGGCCGCCCGTTAAAGACTATAAGACCTTGACGCGAGAGGATTGGATTCATGCGCTTGATGCCAACCTGTACGGCATGACTGATCTAATTAACCGGGTTGTCGGATCGATGGAAGCAAAGCAATTTGGTCGTATTGTGACGATCACCAGCGGCTCAGTGAAATCTCCTATGGCGGGCTTAGATCTCTCGAATGCGATGAGATCTGGCTTGGTGGCCTATTCAAAAGGTATTGCCGCTGCTTTGGCGCCGCATAACGTGACGATTAACAGCCTGTTGCCGGGGCTGCATGCGACTGAGCGACTCGATGCTATTTTTTCCGCCAGAGCTGGCGCAATGAGCCTGACAGCAGAACAGGTATCTGAGTTCATGCAGCAGTCGATCCCAGCCAAGCGATTTGGTACCGCCGAGGAGTTTGGCCAATGTTGCGCTTTTCTGTGCAGTGTCCACGCGAGCTATATGACTGGGCAAGCGTTGTTGCTCGACGGTGGTGTTTATCCGGGGGTGGCCTAGAGGGTGGATTGGCACCAGCGGCATGACATCTTGGCGGGAGTATTGATGTTACAGAGCTTGTTTTCAGTTCAAGCAGAGCGGTGAGGGTCAGAGCCTATACTCGTTGTAAGCTTATTGTGTTTGATTCGGTTGCCGAGGTATCCCAAGCTTGCGCCCAATCAGTCTTGAGACTGGCAAGCTCTTGGAACAGTGCGCGAATTCGAGCCGACTGCCGCAAATCTCGGTGATACAGTAGCCAACAAAAACCAATGTGCTTGGATGTTGTGCCAGGCAATAGCGCCAGCTGAGGGTTGTCGGCACACATAATACAGGGCAAGTTTGCCACCCCCATTTTGTGGGTCACCGCCATATATTGCTGTTCAAGCCCTTGGATAGCGTGCATTCTTGGGAGCTTCAGTGCATTTGCAAATGACGGGGTGTCGGTGTAATCGCGATTAACAGGATCCTCGATCAGCGTTAAGGGTGACTCCGGATCTTCGCTCGCTGTGAGCAAATCGGTGTGAACATAGTAGCCGAACGATACTGGTCCTAACTTGATGCCAACGATATCTTTCGGTAGGCGCCCCGTGGATTCGATAACGCGGATAGCAATATCGGCCTCACGTCGCGCCAAATCCGCGGGTTCGTTGCTGGTGGCGATATCGAGTTGAATCAGTGGGTGCTTTTGAGCGAAGCGTGCAAACGCGCCAACAATTAGGGGGAATGGACCGTCGGGGAGTGACACACGAATCCGTCCTTCAAGCTCATCATCTCTGCCCGTTAACTTGTGCGTGCTGTCGTAAATCGCCTCTTCTATTTCAAGCGCTGTCTTTAAAAGCTGCTCGCCCAGAACTGTGATTTTGAAGCCATCGGGTGTCCGATCAAACAAACGGCCACCGATGGCTTCTTCGAGTGATTCTAAACGCCGAGATACCGTGGTATTGCTGACCCCGAGGCGTTTTGCAGCCGATCGAGTAGACCCGCTCCGGCTCAGCGCCAACAATATTTTAAGGTCATCCCAGTTCATGGGATCAAGTGTAGGTTAACTTACACCTGATCTCCATTTTTGGCGGTGACAACAACACCGCCTTCTGCTTCAGAATCTGTCACGCAAGTCATAACCGTGCGACCACCTTCGGGAGGCACGACGCCTAACTTGATCGTGGTAACGCCTTTGCGAGTTTTTGAGCTCTTCATCGAGACATTCGTGGTATCACCAAGGACGGTTTTGATTCGATCTTGGCAGGCATTGTATTGCTCTGATAAATCCTGTGCGCTGACAGAGAAACTCGCTACGCTTAGGCCGATGGCAATAAGACTGGTTTGTACGATTGATTTCATGATAAGACTCCTAGGGTGTGGGTTGTTACTTAACGACACATGATACGCGCTGCAAAGCTGTGACGATTGTAACAATTATAATAATATGTGTTGCGTTTTTGAGTCGCACTACGCTGCCGTCATTGAATAGTTAAGGCCAGATTTTTTGAGGGTTTTCGAGGTTGGGGTGATGAATAACCCCGCTTCGCTCGTTCATTTCAAGAAGTTTCTAGGTGAGTAGCTCAATTTATCGGTGACACTTTTTTGGACACTCGCGAACACGTTGGCTTGAAGATTATGGCAAATACCGTGTCAGAATGTTGCCTGCACCCTGCGAGCGCAGTATTCTTGAAAGCAGTTACTAGTCGGGCCAGACAGTTACTGATAGGACTGATAGGTAGAGGTGTGTGCGAGTAGCGCCTGAGCGATACTCTCGGCCTCGCGCCCTGTGTTAGGTAAAACGTTCTTTGCTCACAAGCGTTGAAGGAGATAGCTACTATGATAAGAATAATCACGCTGTTGGTCGCTCTGGCCTCCTTGCTGTTCATTGCGATTGGTGTGCGACGGTTGGTAGATCCTGCCGGCGCCGCCCCTGAACTGGGGCTCTCGCTGTCACAGGGCTTGGGCTTAAGCACTCAGATTGGCGATATTTCGAGTTTTTTCCTGACGCTGGGTCTGTGTATCGCGATTGCACTGGTGAGCAAGCAGCGCATTTGGTATTACCCGGCCATCATGTTGTTGGTGCTGGCGGCTCTTGGTCGTCTGGCCGCATGGTCGATGCACGGTGCTGCTTTGGCTGTGCCTCAAATAGCGGTTGAGGTGCTGGTGGCCTTGCTGTTGTGGTATGCCTCGAAACGCTTAGGTCGGGCGCCTTGATTCGAGCACGAGTGGTGAGTGCGGGGATGGCTTGCGCTAGCGTTGCCTTGCTCTGGAAGTAAATTGTTATGAAAAATACACTCTACGCCATTACGCATTCCCTCTACTCGGGTCGCGCGCGCAGCTATTTAATCAAGAATCATATTCCTTTCGAAGAGCGCTCAACGGGTCACGAAAGCGATAAGGCAGAGAATTTACCACTCGTACAATTGCCCAC
>OBPT01000149.1_pt1 | contig 21779 bp, 24 predicted proteins | sample 1534671 | NCBI WGS metagenome assembly OBPT01 (sample SAMEA3275494, study PRJEB22092) | marine metagenome | biome: ENVO:00000447 marine biome; feature: ENVO:00002042 Surface water; material: ENVO:00002010 seawater | collected 2014-06-21T11:00:00+00 | depth 1 m | reverse complement strand
GGGTGGTTTCGCTGTAATGGTGGGCCGTGCTGGATTCGAACCAGCGACCAATTGGTTAAAAGCCAACTGCTCTACCAACTGAGCTAACGGCCCAAAACAGGCAAGGCGCGTATGCTAACGTCCCCGGGTAAAAATTCAAGTCCTTTACCGGTCAAAACCCCGGTAATTGAGCACGTAGCCAGATTCCCCCCCTGTATTTGCCGCCGACACCCCGTAGCGGGGTTATCCGCCCGCCCATCTCAGTTGGAACGCCGACCGCGCTTCTGCATCAGAGACTCGCTAATCACCCCAGTAGCGTGTGCTATTGGCGCGACATCACAATCTGTCCCAAGCCCCTTATGGAGCCTGCGACTCGATGTAGTGCGTTGGATCCTGCACGCCCGCGGCGGTAAAACCGTCGCGTCTTAATCGACAGCTATCACAGACACCACAGGCGCGACCCAGTGCATCCGCCTGATAACACGACACGGTTAGGGCGTAATCGACACCCAGTCGCATCCCCAATTGGATAATGTCCGCTTTGCTCATCTCAATGATCGGCGCTTCCACTCGCACCGGATGGCCCTCTACGCCCGCCTTGGTGGCTAGCGATGACAACGTATCAAAAGCGGCAATAAAATCCGGTCGACAATCAGGATAACCCGAGTAGTCCACTGCATTCGCACCAATGTAGATAGCGTCAGCGCCCAGCACTTCGGCCCAACCCAACGCCAGCGACAGAAAAATGGTGTTTCTCGCCGGCACGTAGGTCACCGGAATGCCTGCCGAAGGTGTTGTTGGCACCGCTACTGACGCATCAGTGAGCGCGGACCCACTGAGAAAAGAGAGATCCAGGGTCACGACTCGGTGTTCAATATCATCGTATTGCGCTGCGACACGCTCAGCCGCGGCCAACTCGGACCGATGGCGCTGACCGTAATCGATACTTAAGCTAAAGCAGGTCTTGCCCGCAGCATGCGCCACCGCCAAGACAGTGGCAGAGTCGAGCCCACCAGATGTCAGTACGATCGCTTTACTCACGCCCCAAAACCCCTGCTTCTCATAATTTGTGCTCCATTTAGTGTCCCGGCGTATCCTGCCAGAGCAATTTATGAAGCTGTATTTGCAGCCGAGCAGGTACCTTATCCGCCAGCATCCAGTCCGCGAGCTCTGCGGGGTCAAGCTGCTCAAAGCTGGGAGAAAACAGCACGTCAGAGACGCGCGCAGTCAGCTGGTTCTCATCAATCCGCATCCTCGCCCAGTCGTAGTCTTGGCGACTACACAGCACAAACTTAATTTGATCATTGGGGGTCAAGTGACTCACGTTGGACCAATCGTTACGATGCACTTCCCCAGAATCCGGCGTCTTAATGTCGACGACTCGGCTCACTGCTTGGTTCACCTCAGCGATACTCAAGGCGCCACTCGTTTCTAGCGAGACATCAAATCCGAGATGGCAGAGTTGATCCAGTAACGTGAGACACCCGGGCTGCGCCAGCGGCTCACCACCGGTGACACAAATACGACGACACGCGAACGTCTCAATTTTGCTGAGAATGGCGTCCACCGTCATCAGTTCGCCACCGGAAAAAGCATAGGCGGTGTCGCAGTATTGGCAGCGGAGCGGGCACCCCGTTAATCGGACAAATACCGTAGGCAGTCCTACCGATCTTGCCTCACCTTGTAAGGAGTGAAAAATCTCTGTGATACGCAGTGGCATAGCCGCATCGGCAGATGACCCCTTCAAAAGTTCTCCAGCAAAAACTGTCGAGCCAGCTGCGCCGCAGCATGTGAGGGGTATTCGCGTATCACCTCATCGAGGTATTCACGCGAGCGCTGTCGGTTACCTTTGATGAACTGTACCCGTCCTAATTTGTACAGCGCATCAGGTACTTTGGCATCTGCGGGGTACTGATCCAGTAACAATTTAAAGTTCTGTCGAGCCAGCTCCGGATCTGGCGGCTCGATGACCAAATAGAGCTCCCCCATCCAGTAATGTGCGTTCGGTGCATAACGGCCGAAGGGAAACTCAGCTAGAAAGCCGTCAAATGCAACCACGGCATCATCAAACTGTTTGAGCCGAACCAGCTCGTAAGCGGCGCGATAAGCGGCCTCCTCCCCCGCTTGCGCATCGACGCCGGGCGACGTGCTAGCAGACTGAATCGTTTCTTGCGAACCATTCGTTTCTGAAAGGGCATCGCCCAATGATCCCGCGTCGGCGGCACTACCTGCGTCGCCTCCGGCACCATTCCCCGCAGCAAGACGGCGGTCGATGTCCACGTAGCGCTCCAGCGTTTGCGCCTCGAGCTGTCGCAAGGCCTGTAACGCTTCTTCCAATTGGCCATTCAGTCGCCGAACGTCGGTTTCGAGCTGCTGCACACGCAACACCATACTGCCCGAATCATTGCCCGTAATGGGTGACGCAGTGGCATCCACAGGCACTTGCGCCACAGTGGTCGTGCCAGAGTAAGGCTGAATACCTGAATAGATCGAGGCCGCCGGCTCCGCAGTCACTGTCGCGGCAGGCGCTAACGCAGCAGCGCTTTGCACGGCCTCTGCGCGTCGCTCAGCTTCTTGTGCGCGCCGCTCGGCTTCCACATCGACGTAGTCCTGTGCCGACGTTATCAGCGCAGTCGTGACTAACAAAAAGCCGGCGAATAACGCCGGCTTACGGGATACCCCTGTCACTGCATCATCCTCAGCTATTTGAGCTCAACGCGTCGGTTCTGTTGCCAATTTGACTCACCAGAGCCATACGCAACCGGGTTTTCTTCGCCGTAGCTGATCGTCTCGATTCGATAACTCGGTAAGCCGTTAGCCACCATGTAATCGCGGACCGCGTTAGCACGCCGCTCACCGAGGGCTAAATTGTATTCTCGAGTCCCTCTTTCGTCGGTATGCCCCTCAAGACGAACACTGTCGTTATTACCCAACAATGCTTGAATATGAGCGTCGACTTGCGCTCGCGCATCATCTGTCAACGAGGAACTGTCAAACTCAAAATAAAAGACCGTGCCCACATCAGCAGCGGCGGCTTCTCGGCCCTGTTGCGCTTTCACTTGAGCCTGCTGCTCAGCTTCCTCGGCTGCAGCTTCCTGTGCGGCCTGCTCTTCGGCGGCAGCGGCGGCAGCGGCAGCAGCGGCGGCTTCCTTGGTATCGTTACCGGAGCACGCTGCCAGAAAAAATGCTGCAAACACGAGGCTTATCCACTTGGCGTAAAGCGTTGATTTAGTCATGGCTTACTATCTCCCCTAATGGCCTTAAATTCGACTGCCGCTAATGTAGCGCATAACGAGAATATTTTCTCGCACAGATCATAAAAAAATTGCCACCTTTTACGGTGTCTCGTAAGGCGACCAGGCGGGCTCCTGAACACTCCCCTCGCGAGCAGGCAAACTGAATCGCACCCCACCATCTACCGCCACCGCAGCCAAGATACTATCTTGTCCGCGCTTCGTTGCGTAAAGCACAATCGAGCCATTCGGGGCGATACTAGGACTCTCATCTAGACTGGTCTCGGTCAGCACAGTCAATCTATCGGTCACCAAATCAAGGACCGCTATATGGTATCGGCCATCACGCTGGTGTACGAGCGCAACATTACGGCCATCCTGCGCGACGCGAGCGCGCGCATTGAAAGTCCCCTCAAAGGTAATGCGCTCAATCTTCTTCGTGCGCAGATCGTAGCGATAAATCTGCGGGCGCCCACCCCGATCTGAGGTAAACAACAATGACTTCCCGTCCGGCATCCAAGTCGGCTCGGTATCGATTGAGAAATGCCGTGTTAACCGCGTTAATGCGCGGCTGGTCAGATTTAAGAGATAAATATCGGGATTACCATCTTTAGACAACACCAATGCCATCGTATTGCCATCGGGCGACCAAGCGGGTGAGTTATTGAGGCCCTGAAAGTTGGTCAGCTGTTCCCGGGCGCCGGTGCGCAAATTCTGACGATAGATCGCCGGCCGTGACGTTTCAAAGGAGACGTAAGCCACCTCTTGCCCATCGGGGGACCAAGAAGGCGACAAAATGGGGTCGCGACCCTCTAACAAGACGATCGGCCGCTGACCATCAGAATCAGCCAATGTCAGACGGTAGAAATCTTTAGCATCCGGGTTACGCGTCACAGAGACATATAACAGGCGGGTGGCGAAAGCACCTGAAATACCCGTAAGCCGCTCGTAAACTGCGTCGGATACCCGATGCGACAGCATGCGCAGTTCTGTTACCGGCCCCGTCACCGTCCCAGAATCGATCGCCATTTGCCGCGTCGTATCGAAAAGTTGGAAATCGATACGGATCTGCGTCCCCAGTGTGACCTGCCCTATCAACACATACTCCGCAGAGATCGCGCGCCAATCACGAAAGTACATGTCCGTCTCTCGCGTGGGATAACTGAGCATATCGCGGCGGCTTACGGGCGCAAATTGACCGCTGCGCACTAAATCTGAATCGATAATCTGCGCGACGTCTTCCGGGGCTGCCCCCAACCCTTGCCAACCGAAAGGCACCACCGCAATCGGTGTTGGATTATCGAGGCCCTGATTAATTTCAATCTGCAACTCAGCGTGAAGGCTGGACGCAAAAAATAGCAGGGCTAATAGGCTCGCTCGTCTTATCAACACGGTTAGTACCTCAAATCCTCTGGTCTGAAAATTAGCTGGAAGCGCCGAAACGTGGTTTCGAATACTCGGCTATCCAGCTGCGCTATCTCTGGGAATTTACCTACCCGCTCGACCGCACTGATGGCGCTTCGATCGAAGGCAACATCGCCGCTAGTGGTCAACACACCCACACCAACGACTTCCCCCGTTGGCACCAATTGTATCGAAAGCACTGACACCATACCGTTGCGCGCACTGGGCGGCCTGGTCCAACGGTTAACCACTGCTCGTTGTATCGTTGCCGCAACGGCATCTTGCACACTGCCGGACTCCGACACTGGCAGATCGGATGTCTCCATATTAGCCAGCTCTTCCCGCGCCAACGCTGCCAGTTGGGTCGCATCGGACTCGGGGGTAGTCTCACTAACCTCAGGCGCCGATTCGACTACTTCGGGCGGTGATACCTCATTCTTGAGCGTTGGAGCAGACTCCGCCTTCGGTTTGGGCGTTGGTTTCGGTTTGGGCTTTGGTTTGGGCTTTGGTTTCGGGGGGGGCTTTGGTTTCGGCGCCAGGCTGTCCGCACTGACCAACACTGCCTGCACAGCTTGGGCTGTCGGCGCGGCCGCAATGACTTGCGGCGGCCCTGCCCAGCGGAACCCCAATACCAACACGATGCCCACATGTAAGCCGATGGTAAGGAAAGCGGGTAGCCCGGAAAAGAGCCATCGATCCGATATCATCAGGGTGCTGCTGGGTTCTCTGTGACTAATCCCACAGAGGGTGCACCTGCTGCTTGCAGTGCCGTCATCACCACCACCACTTTTCCATAGGGAACCGTCTGATCACCCCATATCAGCACGGGTTTTTCGGGGGTTCGTCGCAAGACTGCTCCGACTCGCTGCTGGATAGTGGTGAGTGCCAGTGACTGTTTTTCGTCGACGCCCAGATTCAGAAATAATTGCCCCCGATCATTAATGGAGACAATCAAGGGCTCAGCATCCTGATTATCAACCGGCGCTGCCACGGCATCGGGCAGATCCACCTCAACACCCTGCATCAGCATAGGCGCGGTCACCATAAAAATGACAAGTAACACCAGCATCACGTCGATGTAAGGTACGACGTTAATTTCCGCCAGCATGCGGCGCTTTCGCACCTTAGCCGCCCTCAGACTGGTGCGCTTTCACCGTGTAAGTCTGGCGCTGTAAAATGCCTGAAAACTCATCCACAAAGGCTTCATATCGATTGAGTAACGCATCGCTGCGGGCTGCTAACCGGTTATAAGCAAGGACCGCGGGTATAGCGGCAAAGAGCCCCATCGCCGTCGCAATTAATGCCTCCGAGATCCCTGGCGCAACGGTGGCCAGCGTCGCTTGAGTGGCGTTCGCTAATCCACGAAATGAATTCATAATCCCCCATACCGTGCCGAGCAAACCAATATAAGGACTGGTAGATCCTACCGAGGCTAAAAATGGCAGATGCTGCTCAATGCGATCGGTCTCTCGCATCAAGGCAACGCGCATGGCGCGACGCGACCCCTCTAGTATCGCGTCAGCATCCATGTGTTCCTGCTGAGATAAACGCGAAAACTCCGCAAAGCCGGCTCTAAATAGACTCTCCACACCGGTTGGCAATTGCCCGTCAGCAACCGCTTGATTGCCTTCTCGGTAGAGCTGAGCCAAGTCAATGCCCGACCAAAATTGCTCCTCAAATAAGAACAGCTCATCATCGGTACGGCGCATCAGCATGACGCGCTGAATAATCAAAAACCATGAGACAACCGACGCCAGTGCCAAAATCAGCATCACCATCTGTACCAGGATGCTGGCATCGAGGATGAGCTCTATTAAGCTGAGTTCTTGTGTCATCCCGTTACCTTCTCTTGTTGGCTTGCCTTGATGAGTTGCGCCCGCAAATCACGATCCAAACGTTTCGGACGGCCCGTATCCCGGTCGATACAAGCAATTTGTACGCGACCCTCTACCAAAAGCGTCTGATCTCGTCGCACCGTCTGATCAAAATCAATCGTCGCGGCGCCGACATGCCGAGCGACCAGCGTCACCGAGAGCGCATCATCGAGCCGGGCGGGCTGACGGTAATCTAGCGACATCTTAGACACGACAAACATCCATCCATTATCTGAAATGGCCGCACGAGCCACCCCTAACGTTCGTATAAACTCGGTCCTAGCTCGCTCAAAATACTTCAGATAATTCACGTAATAGACGATCCCGCCGGCATCTGTATCCTCAATATAGACTCTGATTGGCAGAGAAAATTCCGACATTACCGTAACTGATCCAAATCCAGCCCCGCATGCTCTGCCGCCGAGCCCTGAAAAGGCAATCCGAAGTGCGCATAGGCATGTCGGGTCGCGATCCGGCCTCTGGGTGTCCGCAGAATAAAGCCTTGCTGTATCAGAAACGGTTCCAGCACATCTTCAATCGTGCCACGCTCCTCTGATAGCGCCGCCGCCAAACTGTCTACCCCCACTGGGCCGCCATCAAATTTTTCTATTAACGTGAGTAATAAGCGACGATCTAAGTGGTCAAAGCCCTGGGCATCGACATTCAGTAAGTCCAAAGCCGCCTCAGCAGTCTCACCGCTCACGGTGCCATTCCCTTTGACCTCTGCAAAATCTCGCACCCGACGCAGCAGTCGATTAGCAATGCGTGGCGTGCCGCGTGAGCGTCTTGCGATGGCTGCGGCACCGGGGCTATCGGTGGGGATCTCCAAGATACTCGCCGAGCGGCTGACAATCTCGGTCAACTCGGCAGCATTGTAGAATTCTAAACGCTGCACAATACCGAACCGGTCTCTCAGGGGTGAGGTGAGGAGCCCCGCTCGAGTGGTCGCACCCACGAGCGTAAACGGCGGCAAATCGAGTTTGATCGACCGCGCCGCAGGACCTTCGCCAATCATGATATCGAGCTGGTAATCTTCCATGGCCGGATACAATATTTCCTCGACATGAGGACTCAAACGGTGAATTTCATCGATAAATAGCACGTCGCCCGGCTCTAAGTTGGTCATTAGCGCCGCAATATCCCCCGCTTTTTCTAAAATGGGCCCGCTCGTCGTCTTCAGCTGAACACCCATCTCTTCCGCAATAATGCTGGCCAAAGTCGTCTTACCCAACCCGGGTGGCCCAAAAATCAGCGTGTGATCCAGCGGCTCTCCGCGACCTCGCGCAGCGGAAAGAAAAATCTCCATCTGCTCACGGACCGCTGTTTGACCGATGTAATCATCGAGGCGGCGCGGCCGAATCGCACGATCTACCGCCTCCTCGCGGCCATCCGAGGGATCGGGCGCCACCAATCGATCCGTTTCAATCATCTAGCCACCTCACCGCACCTCATCACTTGCCCCCGCCTGCATAGCGCAGTGCCAGTCGGATTAATTGCTCACTGGTCATGTCATCAGGGGTATCAATACTAGCGACGAGCTTTGCCGCCTCGGGTAACTTGTATCCCAACGCGACGAGCGCTTGCTCGGCCTCCGCTCGCTGATCGGGCGCCGGGGCAAGCACTACATCGCCGCCAGACGCCGCTTGGGGGGACAATTCGTCAAGCCAATCCCCCGCTTTGTCCTTCATCTCAACTAATAAACGCTCGGCGGTTTTTCGTCCGACACCGGGCAAGGCGACGAGGGCCGTCACATCATCACGCTGCATACACCGCGCAAACTCCGACGCATCCATCCCTGATAACAGCGTCAGGGCGAGACGAGGGCCAACGCCACTGACCTTAATCAGTGCCCTAAATAAGCGTCGATCCGCAGCGCCGATAAAACCAAACAGCTGCTGCGCATCCTCGCGCACCACAAAATGGGTCAATAACGTGACCTCTTGGCCCATTTCCGGCAACTGGTAAAGCGTCGTCATCGGGACCTGAATTTCGTAACCAATGCCGCCCACCTCCACAAGAATCTCTGGTGCCTGACGTCCAATCAACTTACCGCGTATCTGACCAATCATGACAACACTTTACCTCAAACGACCCGCTCTGAAGCCACTCGATGCCAGCGCGCTCGCCAGTCCATCTGCGTGACAATGGCACAATGCCGCGGCTAACCCATCGGCTGCATCTTCTTTGGGCTCCGCCGACAAGGCCAACAGCGCGGTCACCATGTGCTGCACCTGCTGCTTGCTGGCCGCGCCAGTACCGACCACCGACTGCTTGATTTGCCGGGCTGCGTATTCATAAACGACAAGATCCTTCATCACACAAGCCACCATCGCAGCGCCTCTAGCCTGCCCCAGCTTGAGTGCTGAATCGGCACTCTTTGCGACGAAAACACGCTCGATCGCCGCCACTTGTGGTTGGTAGGTATCGATCACCTCCGTTAAGGATTCAAACAGCACTTTCAATCGCACGCTCAGCGGTTCCTTGCTGGGCAAGTGAATGGTGCCACTCGACACATAGTGGGGCTTATTCCGATCAACGCGGATGAGACCGAAACCGGTTTTACGCGACCCAGGGTCGATACCCAGAATGACTGTCATGGTGGCAATCCGCCGTGAACAGAAGCAGCGAGTAGTGTGACCGATTGTCGACCAAAGGTCATTTACAAAGCGGAGAGCACCGCCTCGGATAGGTGGGCGTTCGAATAGACATTTTGCACATCATCAAGATCTTCGAGCATATCGATCAGACCGATCACACTGGTGGCGGTATCGATATCGAGTTCGACTTCGGTACTGGGCAACATGGTCACCTCTGCCTCTAGTGGCTCGAGCCCTGCAGCAAGCAAGGCATCTTTCACCTCAGTCAGGCTTTCCCAGGGGGTCAACACGTCGACGCTCTCATCGTCTGAGACGATGACGTCATCGGCACCGGACTCCAACGCCACCTCCAAGAGCACATCCTCGTCAACGCCCGGAGCAAAGGTGATCAACCCCGACCGACTAAAGAGGTAAGCCACTGAACCATCCGTACCTAAATTACCCCCTCGCTTCGTAAACGCGTGTCTCACATCACCCACGGTCCGATTACGATTGTCCGTCATGACCTCAACCAATACCGCTACGCCACCGGGGGCGTAGCCCTCATAGGTGAGCTCTTCCATATTGTCAGCGTCGTTGGTGCCGGCGCCTCGAGCAATGGCGCTATCAATGGTGTCGCGCTTCATGTTCGCGCCCAGCGCCTTGTCTACAGCGGCGCGCAGTCGAGGATTATCCTCAGCGATGGGTCCACCAGCGCGCGCGGCGACGACTAGCTCACGGATCAGCTTGGTAAATAATTTGCCTCGCTTAGCATCTTGAGCCGCCTTACGGTGCTTGATATTCGCCCATTTACTATGGCCAGCCATGGTCTGTCCTCACTCGCTCGCTGAGGGTTCGACTCGTCGGGAACGCAGCGAAAGCTCTTGCAGTTGCTGCTCTGAGACCGTACCGGGTGCTTCGGTCATCACGCACTGTGCGCTTTGCGTTTTCGGGAAAGCGATCACATCACGGATAGACTGACCACCCACCATCAGCATGACCAGCCGATCCAACCCAAAAGCCAGTCCTGCGTGAGGAGGTGCACCGTGGCGTAACCCACTCAACAGAAAACCGAATTTAGCCTCGGCTTCGGTCTCATCAATACCTAACAAGTCAAATACGACTTTCTGCATCGCTTGGTCATGGATACGCACTGACCCGCCACCAATCTCGCTGCCATTAAGCACCATGTCATAGGCTTGAGAGAGTGCCTGTGCCGGCTCAGCCTGCAACGCCTCAACGGAGCACGCAGGCGCGGTAAAGGGGTGATGCAAGGCTGACATCCGACCTCGGTCATCCGACTCAAACATAGGAAAGTCCACCACCCAGAGCGGCGCCCAACCCGGTTGAACCTGCTCTAGGTCAGCCGCCACTTTGAGTCGCAGGGCGCCCAAGGATTCATTCACCACGGAGCGTTTATCTGCGCCGAAAAATAAGATATCGCCATCTGCCGCATCGAGGCGTTCAATCATGGCAGACACGACCTCTTCCGGCATAAATTTGAGAATCGGCGACTGCAATCCACCAATGCCAGCAGCCCGGTCATTCACTTTGATCCAAGCCAGCCCTTTAGCGCCATAAATCCCGACATATTGGGTGTAGTCATCAATCTCTTTTCTGGACAGGCTAGCTCCTCCCGGCACTTTGAGCGCGGCGACACGACCTTCAGGGTCTTTTGCCGGACCACTGAAGACCTTGAAGTCGACACCCGCCATCAGATCGTCGATCGATACCAACTCCCACGGGATTCTGAGATCAGGCTTATCGGAACCATATCGCTCCATCGCATCGGCCCAACTCATGCGGGGAAAATCACCTAGGTCAACGTTGAGCTGTTCAGCAAACAGGCTCTGCACCATGCCCTCTGTCAGAGACATGACTTCTTCTGCACCCAGAAAGGAGGTTTCAATATCGATCTGTGTAAATTCAGGTTGTCGATCCGCCCTGAGATCCTCGTCACGAAAACACCGTGCGATCTGATAATAGCGGTCAAATCCTGACACCATCAGCAGTTGCTTGAACAACTGAGGTGATTGGGGCAGCGCGAAAAAAGCGCCGGGTTGGGTGCGACTGGGCACCAAATAATCGCGAGCGCCTTCAGGCGTTGCCCGCGTCAGAATGGGGGTTTCGATATCCAAGAAACCATGGTCATCGAGATACCGACGAATGCTGGAGGTGATCTTAGCGCGCGCAATCAAGTTCTGCTGCATTTCCGGACGCCGGAGATCCATATAGCGGTAACGGAGACGAACGTCTTCACCCACAGAGTGGTGTGCATCAAGCGGAAATGGGGGCGTTTGTGCCGTGTTGAGCACCTCTAACGTTTTACCCAAGACCTCAATAGCACCTGATGCCATATTAGGATTAACGCTTTCCGCTGAGCGCGCGCGGACTCTGCCCGTAATACACAGGACGTATTCACTGCGAACACTGTCCGCACGCTGAAAGTGCTCTTCAGTGTCCGGATCAAACACAACTTGTACGACACCTTCACGGTCTCGTAAGTCGAGAAAAATCACGCCACCGTGATCACGGCGTCGATCCACCCAGCCGCAAAGCGTGATCGTTTGATCAATAAGGCGGTCGTCAATCAGACCACAATAGTGGCTTCGCATACCCATCTCCATCACCTGTCAATTCCCTCCTTCAGCTCGCCGAGGGGGGTTCACTCTTTTTGGGGGAAGCCTGCTTGGTTGCTGGCTTGGTCGTCGCATCGCCTGAGGTCGACCCAGAATCTGAACTCGCCGTCGCTTTCGCTGCCGTATCGTTGCGTTCTCCGGCGATATTTTTCTTATCACCGGTTTTGAAATCAGTCTCGTACCAACCGCCACCGGACAATCTAAAAGAGGGCGCACTGACCCGCTTCTTAAGTCCCGGCCTGCCGCAAGCCGGGCAGTCGGTGAGTGGATCATCTGCCAGACGCTGTATCGCTTCTAACTCATGCCCACATTCCTGGCATTGGTATTCATAAATTGGCATGTTGGTCCTCCTCAACCCGATAAAACGCGGCCATCAGGGCGCCTACCGAAGGGCGCTAGGAACGTTTTATAAGGGCGCGGAGGGTACCGCAAACGCCACGTTAGTGGAAGATGGGGCGACTGTGAATTGAGCTCAAAACCGCAGTGGCACTGACATTGCGTGTCGTGCCAGGGGATGGAATTAACGAAGGCTCCCAAAATGGGAGCCTTGGCTAACAGCCCGCTTAGTTAGCGAACTCCTTCATTTTCTTGAGTGCACGAACCTTGACAGCAGTGCTCGCTGGCTTGGCTTTAAACATGGTCTCTTCACCCGTAAAAGGATTAATCCCTTTACGCGCTTTCACCGCTGGCTTTCGTACTGTCGTGATTTTCATCAGACCTGGCAGCGTAAACTCGCCTGCAGCACGCTTACCAATGCTGGCTTCAATCAGCCGCTCTAAGGATCCCATGACCGAGGTCACTTCCTTTTTTGACAGACCACTGTCGTCGGCCAAGGTCGCGATCATTTGCGACTTGGTCATTTTCTCTTTCACGGCTTTCATTTTTGCCGGTGCTTTTGGGGCAGCTTTATTTGCCATTGAGTTAATACCTCTTTGTGTCGTGGACGATTGTGGACCGACCCGCTAGGTTGCTAAGTCCGCCGAGATTCAACACCAGACCCGGAAAAGGTACAACCCCTTAGACGCCCAATTACGCTTTTTCTGTTAATAAAATCCTGCCGGAGATGCGTCTGTACGCGCCACCACCCAGAACATTAGAATGGGTTCTCTATTTTGGAGCTCCTTATGCGTGCCAGTGAATTCCTTCTCTCTACCCTGAAAGAGACCCCGTCTGATGCCGAAGTCGCCAGTCATCAGCTCATGCTGCGAGCGGGACTCATCCGGCGAGTCGCCGCGGGAATCTACAACTGGATGCCACTGGGATTACGCGTACTGCGTAAAGTGGAACAGATTGTGCGCGAGGAAATGGAGCACGCAGGTGCACTGGAGTTATCCATGCCCGTCGTGCAGCCAGCTGAGCTCTGGGAGGAGTCAGGTCGATGGGAGCTGTATGGCCCGGAACTCTGTCGCCTTGAGGACCGCCACCAACGGCCGTTTTGCCTCGGACCGACGCATGAAGAGGTGATCACACAAATCGCCCGCAGTGAAATCAAAAGCTACAAACAACTACCGGTGAACCTTTTTCAAATACAAACCAAGTTTCGCGACGAAATCCGACCACGGTTCGGTGTCATGCGTTCTCGAGAATTTGTCATGAAGGATGGGTATTCCTTTCATATCGATCAAACCTCCCAAGAAAAAACCTATTGGCGTATGCATCAGGCCTACACCCGTATCTTCACGCGCTTGGGCTTAGATTTTAGAGCGGTGGAGGCCGACTCGGGAGCGATCGGGGGCAGTCTCTCCCATGAATTTCATGTGTTGGCAGCGTCAGGAGAGGATGCGATCGCGTTTTCCAATAAGAGCGATTACGCCGCGAACATCGAGCTCGCGCCGGCGCTAGCGGGCCCACCCGGCGCGCCGGTGCAAGAGGAGCCCACCCTTGAGCGCTTCGCCACACCCGGTATTAAAACGATTGATGACCTGGCTGAACAACTGGATATCCCAGCGGACCAATCGATCAAAACGCTGTTGGCGAAAGACGATCAAGGCGGCCTGGTGGCCTTAATCGTCCGCGGGGATCATCGGCTTAACGCCATCAAAGCATCAAAACTACCTGGCATGTTATCGCCCTTAGTGCTTGCGGAGGCTGCCGAGGTTAAGGCGGTCCTCGGTGCGGGTTTTGGCTCGCTGGGTCCAGTTGAGCTGCCAGTGCGCATCATTGTCGATCATACAGCCGCGATGATGAGCAGCTTTGTATGCGGCGCAAACGAGGATGACTACCACCTAAGAGGCGCCACTTGGAAGCGAGACGTTCCCCACTGCGAGTTTGCCGACATCAGGGAAATTGTGGCTGGAGATCCCAGCCCTTGTGGCCAGGGGACCCTCGATATTCGTCGTGGTATTGAGGTGGGCCATATTTTTCAATTGGGCACGAAGTACTCGGAAGCGATGAACGCAACGGTTCTCGATGACCAGGGCCGTCAGCAGCCGATGGTCATGGGTTGCTATGGTATCGGTGTTACCCGCATTGTGGCCGCGGCAATCGAACAAAATCACGATGACAAGGGCATCATCTGGCCGAAGACAATGACCCCCTTTGATGTTGCTGTCGTGCCACTAGGCGCCGATAAATCTGAGGCAGTGCAGGACGCCACAGAAACACTCTACGCCGCCTGCACCGCGGCTGGGATCGCGGCTTTCTTGGACGACCGCAAAGAGCGGCCCGGCGTCAAATTCGCCGAGATGGAACTGCTGGGCATCCCGATACGTATCACAATTGGCGCGCGTTCGCTGGCTGAGGGCAATCTTGAGTTAACGCATCGTCGAAGCGGCGAGACTGAAATGGTTACGCCCACCGAGGCCCTTGAGCGGATACAGCAGCTGCTAACAGCGTGACCAGATCGCGTCGCGGGCGACACCTTATCAGCTACCTGATCGCCCCCATCGTCTGGCTAGCCGCCGCGACGGGAGTCATCACTAGCAATGCAGATCAATCAAGCGTCGCCACTTATCTTCATCATGCGTTTGACCCAAATGATGGGTTTAAAGATCGCTTTGATGCCGAGGTCTGGCTAGTCGACATGGACGCCCGGTTATCCTCATTTATGACGAATCCTAGCGAGCGGCTCGCACTCCTGACGCAGGTTCATCGCCAGGCGACGCAACACAACTTAGCCCCCGAATTAGTATTGGCTGTCATCGAAGTCGAAAGCCATTTTGATCGGTATGCTATTTCCAGTGCCGGGGCTCTGGGGTTCATGCAGGTAATGCCCTTCTGGAAGACAGAAATGGGGCGAGAGAACGACAATTTGATCGACACAGTCACCAACCTCCAATATGGATGCCAGATTTTGCGCTTTTATTTGGATCGGGAATCACAAAATCTATCGAAAGCACTGGCAGCCTACAACGGCTCCGCAGGCAGCGATCGCTACCCCAACAGCGTACAAGCGGCATGGCGCCAGCACTGGCGTCTAGGGTCGATTGACTGGTGAGTCGCCGAATAGGGCGATACACTCCCGCCCTGTTACCGAGAGACGCCATGCACCCAGACGCTGAAAAATTACTGGCTGACTACCCCACGATTGCAATGGTGGAGGCCTTCATCACCGACTGCAATGGCGCGGCGCGGGGTAAATGGTTGCCCATCGAAAAATTATCATCCTTATTAACCGATGGGATAAAACTGCCGAAATCTGCTATCGCGCAAGATGCCTGGGGCAGAGATGTGCCCAGCATTGCGCTGGATAACGGCGATATTGATGGCTGGTGTCAGGCGGTCCCGGGATCACTAAAGCCCTTGTTAGGCAGTAACGGCGTTGATCAGGCCCAAGTGATACTTACCATGTTCAAGGATGATGGCTCGCCACTATTGTCTGACCCACGACAGGTGCTCTCTCGCGTCGCGCAAGCGTTGAAAGATAGGGGTTTATATCCCCGCGTGGCGATTGAACTGGAGTTCAACCTATTCGATCGCCAGACTGCGGGTCAGTCTATCCGCGACGCGCTGCCCAAAGAGAGCCAGACGGGTGGCAATCTCTATGGATTGAGCGCACTCGATGAGCATCAGCCATTGCTGGACGCTCTGCGCGAGTATTTTGACACTCAGCAGCTTCCCTATGAAGGCGTTCTAAAAGAAGCCGCTCCAGCGCAATACGAAATCAATGTGGCATATTCTGACGATGCGCTGGCCTACTGTGATCAGATTGTGCGAATGCAACGCGGCATCAGTGCCGTAGCGACCCGGTTCGGGGCACAGGCAAGCTTCATGCCTAAGCCCATGGAGCATCAAGCGGGAAATGGGATGCATATGCACTGCAGTTTGCTCGATAAGTCGGGGCGTAATCTATTCGATAGTGGTGACACGTCGGGCACGCCCTTGCTGCGCGAAGCGGTAGCGGGTTGCCTGCAGATCATGAGCGATACACACCTGATTTTCGCGCCCAGTTACAACGCTTATCGTCGCTTTCAACCGGGCAATCATGCACCCACACAACCCAATTGGGGTTTTGACAATCGCACCACGGCGCTGCGGATTCCCGCCAGTGACAGCCAAGCGACGCGAATCGAACACCGGGTAGCCGGCGCCGACAGCAACCCCTATCTTGCCATCGCAGCGCTACTGGCGGGCATTCTCATGGGTATTGAGCACAAACTCAGCGCACCGACACCCATTAGTGGAAACGCTTGGCTGGAGGATGATCAAACCCCATCACTCCCCAGTCATATGGCCACCGCCATTTCACAGTTCTCCGCTTCCCAGCGCGTACGTGACTATCTGAGCGAGCCCTTTCAAGCGGCTTTCACGGCAGTCAAAACACAAGAGTTGGTTGAATTTGAAACCCGCGTCACAGACTTTGAGTTAGAAACGTATCTCGCTTCGTCATAAGGTTTGCGCCGCCATAATTGGATTAAAAGGAGTAGCACATGAGTACTGTTATGGAGTTTTCCGCCACACTGAACAATGGAAACGAAGTCGCGTTAGGCGATTACGCCGGTAAAGTACTGCTGATCGTCAATACCGCGTCTAAATGTGGCTTTACGCCGCAATACACCGGCCTTGAGTCACTGCAAAAAACCTACAGCGCCAACGGTTTCTCAGTACTCGCCTTTCCCTGCAATCAATTTGGTGGTCAGGAGCCGGGCACTGAGCAAGATATTGAGTCCTTTTGCGATCTCAATTACCAAACCACGTTTCCGCTGTTCAGCAAGATCGAAGTCAATGGGGCGTCGAGCCACCCGCTCTTTACACACCTGAAATCAGAGGCGCCAGGCGTACTGGGCAGCAAACGCATCAAATGGAATTTCACTAAGTTCTTGATCAACCAGCAGGGAGAAGTGGTCAAGCGTTACGCCCCCTCCACCAAGCCAGAAGCAATTGCAAAGGATATTGAAGCCCTGCTTTGAGCGGCCTCAGTGCTCCCGCGTTTCACGAAACCGGATATCCGGCCAGCGCTCTTTCATCAGCGATAAGTTGACTCGGGTAGGTGCCAAATACGTGAGATAGCCCCCGCCGTCTTCCGATAAATGCTCGGCTGCCTTCTTACGGAATTCGTCTAGCGTTCTTGCGTCGTCGGCCTCAACCCAGCGCGCCGTGTAGACATTAACCGGCTCGTACAACGCCTCTACCTTATACTCATCAGCAAGGCGATACGCCACCACGTCAAACTGCAGCTGTCCTACCGCACCCACGATCAGATCCGCATTATTGAGAGGTGAAAAAACCTGAGTAGACCCCTCCTCGGAGAGCTGCTGCAAACCCTTTTGTAGCGCCTTGGCCTTCATGGGGTCTTTGAGCCGAATGCGCCGAAATAACTCGGGCGCAAAATGGGGTATCCCTGTAAACCGAATCGCCTCGCCCGTCGTGAACGTGTCGCCGATTTGGATGGTTCCATGATTGTGCAGGCCAATAATGTCACCGGCCACCGCCGTCTCCACCAAAGTGCGATCTCCCGCACGAAAGGTCACTGCATCCGCAATCTTAATATCCTTATCCAGTCGGACATGGCGCATTTTCATCCCTTTTTCATACCGACCCGAACAGATGCGCATAAAGGCAATGCGATCACGGTGCTTGGGATCCATATTGGCTTGTATTTTAAAGACAAAGCCAGAAAAACCCGGTTGCGATGCTTCAACAACACGGTCGTGACTTTCCCTAGATTGGGGGGGTGGCGCCCAGTTAACAAAATCGTCGAGCATTTCTTTGACACCAAAGTTACCCAGTGCTGTGCCAAAAAATACGGGGGTCAATTGGCCAGTCAAAAAAGCCTCAAGGGAGAATTCATGTGAAGCCCCGCGGACCAGCTCAATCTCATCAACAAACTTTTCGTATTCTTCCCCTAATAGTTCCCTCGCCTCAGCACTCGCTAGTCCAGTAATGAGGTCATCCTGCTCTGACGGTGTTTCACCTCGGGGTCGGTATCGCTGAATCGTATCGTTGTACAGGTTATAAACGCCCTTTAGCTCACGTCCCATGCCAATCGGCCAGTTAATCGGGGCGCCGGCAATACCGAGTACCTCCTCGACTTCATCAACCAAATCAATCGGGTCACGAATATCGCGATCAAGCTTGTTCACGAAGGTCATGATCGGGGTGTCGCGCAAGCGACAGACATTCATCAATTTTATGGTTCGATCCTCAACACCCTTGGCACCATCAATTACCATCAGGGCAGAATCCACCGCGGTCAGCGTGCGATAAGTATCTTCAGAAAAATCCTCGTGTCCTGGTGTATCTAATAAATTGACCCAACGATCTCGGTAAGGAAATTGCATCACTGAAGAGGTCACCGAGATGCCCCGTTCCTGCTCCAATGTCATCCAATCAGAGGTCGCATGGGGTCCACGCTTTCCTTTGACAGAGCCCGCTACTTGGATCGCTTGCCCCAATAAGAGGAGCCGCTCAGTCATCGTCGTTTTACCCGCGTCGGGGTGAGAGATAATGGCAAAAGTGCGACGGGAATCGATGTCGCGTTGTAATTCAGGCATGGTGACTCCTAGACGGACCCGCGATTATGCCAGTCAACGCGAGGCTCGTCAGGTTGGTCTGGGCAATAGGTCTTGTAAATGCCGCACTAATAACGCGCCCACCGCCTCTAAGGAGGGGCAGCGATCACCCAGTAATGCTGCGATCGATGTCACCCTTAGGTCTTCATACCCACAGGGATTGATGCCGGTGAACGGCGCTAGATCCATGTCAGCATTGAGCGATAATCCATGGTAGCTGCGCCCTCTACTGACCCTTAAGCCCATCGCCGCGATCTTACAACCGTCAACGTAAACACCTCGTGCCTGTGGATCGCCATTCGCCACAATATCCAACTCAGCCAATAGGTTAATCACGGCGGTCTCTAACAGCGTCACCAGCTCACGAACATTGACGCCAGCGCGTCTGAGATCATACAAGACGTAAGCAACCCACTGACCCGGTCCGTGATAGGTCACCTGACCACCGCGATCAATCTGTACAACCGGAATGTCTCCGGGATCAAGCACATGCTCGGGCTTGCCAGACAAGCCTTGCGTGTAAACAGGCGGATGCTGTAACAACCAAATTTCGTCTTCCGTGGTCGCAGTTCGGCCCGCCGTGAAGGCTTTCATCGATTCCAATGTGGGCTGGTAGGCCACCAAACCCATTCGACGACATTGCATCGCCCTAAATCACCATCGAAACCAGACCCGTATCCATCAGGTCCTTGTGAATCAGGGTCAACTGCTCCTCGCTCTTCGCTTCTATCGTAATCGTGATCGATTGAAACGTGCCTTTACGAGAATCCTTCACCACCACTCCAGAGGAATCGAATTCTCCTGCGCGGGAGCGAAAAATAGCCAACACGGTTGGCTGAAACGCCTCACACGCCCTGCCCAATACCTTGATCGGGTACTCACAGGGAAAAATAATTTTTGGGGGTTGGTCTGTCATGTGGTCTTAACCGAATAGCTGCTGAAACCAGAGCACGATGCCATCCCATAGGCGCGCAAAAAATCCTGCCGGTTCTACCGTCTGCAATACTTCCAGGGGTACTTCCCCCACTTGCTCTCCAGAGCGACTGAGTAAAATCCTCCCCACGCGATCTCCGACGTTAAGGGGCGCTTGCAACGGCGCGTCCACCTCGATGACCTGCTCGATCAGAGCGGTACTCCGTGGCAGTGTCATCACACGATCCATCGTCACCCCCAGCACCACTCTTTCTGTCTGGCCTTTCCATACGCGCGGCTCAGCCAGTGGCTTACCTGCCTTTAGCGGCCGCACTGTCTCAAAAAATCGAAATCCATAATTGAGCAGACTGCGCGTCTCAGCTTTACGGCTAGCGGTTGAACTACTGCCCATCACGACGGAGATCAATCGCATGCCTTCACGCTGAGCAGAAGCGACTAACCCATACCCCGCAACCCGTGTGTAACCCGTTTTAAGCCCATCGACCGAGGCATCCTCTCGTAAAAGGTGGTTACGGTTGTACTGCGTAATCTCGTTATAGGTGTAGCTCTGCTCTTGATACACCGCATAGCGATCGGGATGGTCGCGAATGGCGGCGGCGGCGATCGCGGCAAGATCGCGGGCTGTCGACAGATGGTCTGGATGGGGCAGCCCGTGACTGTTTTCAAAGTGCGTCCCGGCCAAACCCATTGTCTCGGCATATTGGTTCATCAAATCGGCAAACGCCGCTTCGCTACCCGCAATATGCTCGGCAATCGCAACCGTGGCATCGTTACCCGATGAAATCACGATGCCTCGCTCTAGCTCCGCTACCGTCACCGACTTTCCGGGCTCGATCCACATCAACGAGGAGCCCTTAAAAGTCGGATTCTGAGACCACGCATTGCGGCTTACCGGGACGACATCCTCAAGCTGTAAGCGCCCCAATGCGACCTCTTGCGCCAAAATGTAGGCGGTCATTAACTTAGTCAAACTCGCCGGTGGCAAACGTAAATCAGCGTTGTGTTCGACCAAAACCGCGCCCGTATCAAAATCGATCAAGAGGTAAGAATCAGCGTTAATCGAGGGCGCAGAGGGGACTAATGGTGAATTAGCGATACCGCTTTGCGGAAAAAAAAGCAGCAAGGTCAAGCAACACATCAAACGCTTCATATTGTCTCTCATACTCATTACGACAGCGCTCTCGCAGTCGCGGGACTGTTTCGGGAGGTCAGTGTAACAATCCCTGAGGGACCAGCGGTAACGCCCCTGTCAGGGTATGCGTAACAGGGGACCGTAACCGCCCGCTACTAACCGACTACTGGCCTGGTCCAATGCCGCTATGTGTTCAAAAGGACCGACGCGAACCCGATGCACGCGAGCACCATTGATATCGACTGGATCGATCGACACAGGGTAACCCCAACGTTGCTGCACGGCTTGCGCCAATTCAGCTGCAGTCTCCTCAGACTGATAAGCGCCTAACTGCAAAAAGCGATAAGTCGATCCGGGCAACGATCGGCGATCATCGATCCCGGCTAGCTCAATAGCTTCAATCACGACACGAGTGGTGCCTTGCTCAGCAAAACCCAATTGCACCGCCGCACCGTAGGAGAGATCAATTAATCGATCTGGATGAAAGGGTCCACGATCATTGACGCGCAAGACCACACTCCGATCATTATTGAGATTCGTCACCCGGACATAAGAGGGGATCGGTAATGAGCGGTGGGCAGCGGTCGGCGCGTAAACGTCAAAAATCTCACCATTTGCTGTCGGTCTACCCTGGAATTTCATCCCATACCAGGACGCAATGCCCTGCTCTTGATACGCCTCGGCAGACACCATGACCTGATAGGTTTTACCCAAAACTTGATACGGCGTCGCGTTGCCGGCGGGCAACAATGGATCGGGCTGCGGAACCGCATCCTGCCAAACCGGGACCTCCGATAGCGCCGGTGCATGATCGTCAGGCGCGGGCGCACCCGCGCACGCCACTAGGAGCGACAGCACAGCCGCCACCCTGATCCAATGCAATGAATTCAGGAGACTGGCCGCGCCGCCACGATCGCTTGACTCAGCTCCCAGACAGCCATTGCGTACATTGCACTGTGGTTATAGCGCGTAATCACATAAAAATTCTGTAGCCCCAACCAGTAGCGCTGTCCGTCAGTCGTTTCAAGCTTGATGGGCGTCACCTGAGTGTGGGGATCG
>OBPT01000147.1_pt1 | contig 21868 bp, 20 predicted proteins | sample 1534671 | NCBI WGS metagenome assembly OBPT01 (sample SAMEA3275494, study PRJEB22092) | marine metagenome | biome: ENVO:00000447 marine biome; feature: ENVO:00002042 Surface water; material: ENVO:00002010 seawater | collected 2014-06-21T11:00:00+00 | depth 1 m | reverse complement strand
GATTGCTTACCGCCATGGTTATTGGCCTGCTGTTAACTGCCTGCCAAATGCCCTCCTATACCCCTCCCGGAGGTGCCTCTGGACCCTCGGGTCCCAGCGGTGGAGGCTCAAGCGGCGGAGGCTCAAGCGGCGGTGGAGCTTCTGGCGGAGGGCCGAGCGGCGGCGGATCTAGCGGCGGTGGCCAGTCGGGTGGTGGAATGCCTGGCGGTGGAATGCCTGGCGGCAGTCAACCTGGAGAACAGCCCGGCGGACCAGCCGGTGGCCCTCAGGGTCAGGAGGGCGGTGGTTCCTCGGGAAGTGCTGGCGGCGGTCAGTCTGTTGAAGAGCTGGACCAGGCTCTGGACGACTCCCTGGACGGTTTTGATGATGCCGTTGGTGGCTCGGGTAAAAGCACTAATGAAATAGATATTCTTAGCCCTACCGGCAGCAGCGGTATGGAGAATAGCGACAAACCCCTATTTGAAGAGGGCGCAGAGGGAGGTATGGCCGAAGCCAATGCAGAGCTCGAAAAACGCGCTGCCGAAGGCAGCGGCGAGGGATCTGAAGGTGCTGAAGGTGCTGAAGGTGCAGAGGGCGCTCAGACAGGAGGCGGTAAAACTCAGGGTCAACAAAGCGGAGGCTCAGGCGGCGCTGAGGGTGCACAGGGCGAAGCTCTGCCAATCCCAGATGATATAGATGATGGTCATGGTGATGATATAGTTGAACGGCAGATACGCGATGCCGCCATGAAAGAGACAGACCCAGTGCTGCGTGAGCGACTGTGGGACGAATACCGACGTATAAAAAACCAGTAATCTAAACTTACCAGCAACTTGGACAACTAAATTTATACTTGGATGGAAAGAACTATGGAAACCAGCATTGCAGCGACTAACCCAGCCTATCAGGGCCACCGCAGACTGATTGCGGCAACTCTGTTTGCCTGTTGCGCTGTATTGGCACTAACGGCGGCTGCGGCTGCGGCTGCCACTGACAAAATCACCTCGTCCACCCTGCTGACTCTGAGCACCCCCAGCCAGCAGATTTCAGAAGCTGCGCTTTTAGATGTGGGCATTCCCACTCTTAATGATGGTCTCTACCTGACCGACGAAAATGACACTGTATTCCCCGAGGTACGCTATGCCGAGGCCATTTATTTCTCCAATCAGCTAGCCAAGGTGATGGAAAAAAGTGGCGCCTGGGGCGCTATTCGCGTTACCCCGACCGACAACGTAATTATGGATCTGTATATCACTGGCACCATACTGCAGTCCGATGGCGAAACCATGGATCTGGATATACAGGTCAAAGATAGCAGCGGCAAACAGTGGTTTGCCAAAAACTACAAACAGACCACCGGCAAATATGCCTACGATCGCCGCCTGAAAAGGCTGGGCGACCCCTTCCAGAACCTGTTTATTCGCATCGCCAACGATCTGCTGGCCTATCGCGAAAAGCTCAGTGAGCAACAGGCGATAGAGCTGCGTACCATCTCCGAGCTGCGCTTTGCCAAATCCTTCTCACCAGAAGCCTTTGATAACTATGTTAGTGAGCGGCGCGATGGCACCCTGAAGATAGATCGCCTGCCAGCAGAAAACGACAGCATTTTGCAGCGGGTGCGCAAAATCCGCGATCGCGACTACCTCTATATAGATACCATGCAAGACTATTACGATGGTTTTTCCCAACAGATGCATCTGGCCTATCAGGATTTTCGTCGCTCCTCCTACGACTCAGTGGTCAAGGCCCGGCAGCTGGACAGACAGGGCAACCGCCGTATTGTCGCCGGTATAGGTGCCATTCTCGCTGGTATCTATGGCCGATCCCAGGCAGAGACCAGAATGGTTAACGATGCCAGCACCGCCACTGCCGCCGTGGGTGGCTTTGTGCTGAAATCTGGCCTGGAGAAAAAACAGGAAGCCGCCGCCTACAACGAATCTGTGGCCGAGATGGGATCCTCACTGGAAGCAGAAATCGCCCCCCAGGTTATCGAATTGGAGGACCGCACCGTCACCCTCACCGGAACAGTGCAGGCCCAGTATCAACAGTGGCAGGAGCTGCTGCATAAAATCTACAAACAAGAGCGCGGGACATTGTAATGACCAGCGGACCAGGCCAGCAGGAAGGCAAACAAAAACTGATTATCGGCGGCTTATTGCTACTGGTGGTCGCCGTGGTACTGCTGCTTCCCAATATGGTCTCCGACCCCTGGATTGCCGACGCCAGCGAGTCCGCCATCCCAGTCCCGGCAAAAACTGCAGTCAGCCCATCCACAGCCGCAGAAAAAACCAAGTATCGCGAGGATTCCCAAAAGGTTCTGGCACAGATTATTGCCGTTCGCGACCGCCTCAAACAGCAGAATGTTGAGTACTGGGGTGATTTTGAATTCCGCCAGGCCCTGGCACTGATCGATCAGGGTGACGAGCAATATGGGTACGGCGACTATCGAGATGCCCTGGCCAGCTACCAGAGTTCTCTCGAACAGCTGGAGGTGCTGGAGATCACTGGACAGACAACCTTTGAGACGGCACTGCGCGAGGGCACCAGGGCCATAGAAAACGCCGAGCCAGCAGATATTGCCCTGGCCACAGAGGCGGCCGCTACCGCCATGGCCATAGCTCCTGCAGATAGCAGGTCACAACAGCTAGCCCAGCGCTCCGGTCAGCTAGAGAGCTTGATCGCAGCCTTAGACAGCGGCCAACAGCGTCTGGCAACCAATGAATTGGCCGCTGCCAAAGCCTATTTTCAGCAAGCGGTGAGTATCGATAGCCAGCACATCAAGGCTGCAGCTGCTCTAGAGTCTGCAGAACAGGCCATCACCGAGCAGCGCTTTCGGGGCCATATGAGCGATGGCTTTGCCGCCCTCGACAGCAATCAGTTTGCCGCGGCTACCAATGCCTTTAATCGCGCGGCCAAGGTCTACAGCAACCACCCCGCCGTGGCCCAGGCCCTGTCTCAGGTAGCCACCAAACAGTCGCAGATGTCCGTTAGCCGCCAGATGCGGCAGGCCGCCGATTTTGAAGCTAAAGAGCAGTGGCAGCAGGCCCTTGAACTCTATCAGGCACTGCTGCAAACCGACCCCTCACTCACCGAGGCCAAAGTTAAAACCATTCCCGTGGGCGTCAGGGCCGCATTGGACAGTCAGATTGAGGCCGTGCTCGACGACCCCCTGCAGCTTTCTGCCGCCAACAACTACAGCAGCGCCCAGCGCCTGTTAAACGATGCCTCAGGCATTGCCAACCCGGGGCCAGTGCTAAAACAACAAATTGTCGATCTCAATACAGTGCTGCAACAGGCCACAACCGCCGTTGATGTGGTACTGCAATCCAACAACCAGACCGAAGTCACCCTTTTCCGTGTTGCCAAATTAGGCGTCTTTGCACAGACCTCGCTGCAGCTTAAACCCGGCCGCTATATAGCCGCGGGAACACGCATGGGTTACCGGGATGTGCGGGTTGAATTTACCATTACAGGTGCGCCCATTGATGGACCAATCAGAGTAAGCTGTGACGAGATAATTTAAACCACTATGCCCGATAAAAATAATAATCAACCATTAGCAGCCACCGACTTCCAGCCTATAGATGCGGCGGGCACCGAGCGTCGCCTACCCGTATCTCCCGGCGTATTGGCGCTGGCAGCGCTGGCCACCAGCGCCGTAGTTATCATGCTATACCTGTTTGTGGCCCGGGCGGTCATCTTTCAGACAGTGCCAGACAATGCCGAGATCGAGATTAATGGCCTGTCATTTAATATAGGCGACAACTACCTGCTACTCAGCGGTGACTACAGCATTCACGCCAGCGCAGAGGGCTACTACCCACTCAATCAGACCATTAATGTCAGCGAAGAGGCCACCCAGGATCTGAAGCTGGAGCTGCAGCCTCTGCCCGGCAACCTTCAGGTCAGCTCAGAAATAAATGGCATAGCAGCCTCCGTGGATGGCGAGCCCAGAGGAGAGGTGCCAGGTACTATCGAGGCGATTAGCCGCGGTTCTCACCAGATAGAATTTAGCAAATACCGCTACTTCCCCCTGCAACAGGAAATCGATATCGCCGGGCTGGGCACCACCCAGTCAATCAATATTTCCCTGCTGCCCGCCTGGGGTGAGAAACAATTTAATTCCCAGCCCCAGGGTGCAGATCTGTATATAGACGACCGCCTGATCGGCCAGACACCACTGACCACAGAGGTGCTGGAAACCGGCAGTGATCTGCGTCTGCAGCTCAATGGCTACAAAACCTTTAGCCAGCAGGTCACCGTCAATGCCGGGACCAGCGCCGAGCACCCAACCATAAAGCTAATCGTATCCGACGGCATACTGCAGGTTAACAGCAGCCCATCCGGGGCCAATGTAACCATAGATAATCAGTTTCTGGGCACCACTCCCCTTGAGTTGGCCATGGCACCGTTTAAAAAATATCGTCTGGAACTGTTTCTCGAAGGCTATCTCAAGGCTACCAGATCAGCCCGTCTGGAGCCCGAGACCACCACAGAGATGACCGTCAGTCTCAAGCCCAATATTGGCAGCATTGCCCTGAGGGTTAGCCCCGGCGATGCGCAGATTCTGGTCGACAACCAACCCAAAGGCACAGGTAGTCGCACATTGTCACTCAATGCCAAGCCCCATACATTGACCGTGCAAAAAACCGGCTATGAGTCCAAATCCCTTACCGTTACCCCCAGGCCCGGCCATCAGCAGGCCCTGAGTATTGCACTGCTCACTCTCGAAGAAGCCTACTGGGCCTCTCGCCCACCTCGGGCTAAAAGCTTTGCCGGCTCTGAGCTAAAACTGTTCCGGCCCAAGCAGACTTTTACTATGGGCGCGCCCCGTCGCCAGCCCGGGCGTCGAGCCAACGAAGCCGAGCGCAAAGTGGGGTTGGAACGACCCTTCTATCTGGGGCTTAAAGAAATCAGCAACTCGGAATTTCGTCGCTGGCAGGAACACAGCTCCACCGCTATCAAGGGCCAGTCTCTGGATATGAACAGCCAGCCAGTAGCCAAAGTCTCCTGGGAGCAGGCCGCTCTCTACTGCAACTGGCTGAGCCGCCAGGATGGGCTTCCCCCCTTCTATCAGGTAACCGACGGGGTGATCAGCGGATTTAACTGGGATGCCCATGGCTATCGCCTGCCCACAGAGGCCGAATGGGCCTGGGCGGCTAAAATTGATAAAGCTGGCAATGCCAAGGTATTCCCCTGGAACAGTAACCTCTACCCGCCGCTGCAGCTCGAAGACAACTATGCCGACCAGAGCGCTTCGAGATTCCTGAACTTCACCATCGCCAACTATGCTGACAACTTCCCAGTGTCGGCAGATATCGGCAGCTTTAAACCCAATGACAAAGGCCTCTACAATATGAGTGGCAATGTCGCCGAATGGGTCAATGATTACTACGATATCAGGCCCCATCGCGGCGAACCCATAATGGACCCGCGCGGTCCTCAGACTGGCAATCGCCACGTGATTCGCGGCGCCAGCTGGGCCCTGGGTTCACGCACCGAGCTGCGCCTCAGCTATCGCGATGCTGGCACTGATGGCCGTCTGGATGTAGGCTTTAGAATCGCCCGCTATGTGGACAGAGCTGGAGCCAAACCATGAGATTTACAAATAGCTTACGCCGCTTGGCTATGCTGCTAATACTGTTGCCAGTGATTGCCGCGGCCCAGCAGCCCGCACCGGGCTCAGACTCCAGCGAAACCATCGCCAGCGATATTGATACCAGCCCGGCAGATAACAGCGAAGACAATCAAACAGACAAAAAACCTGCCCCCTCCAGCCCCAGAGACGGCGATTTTAAACCCAACGAAGAGATATCCGAGGATTTTCCGGTACCTCTTCCCTCAGATATTTAAGCGACCAAGACATAGGAATAGCACCATGAACAGTCCAACCAATCGTGCAACCAACGAGATGTTTTTCCAGCTAGTGGCCCTGCTGCTGTCGGTCATTATTATTCACACCATTTACGTGACCGTAGTGCGCCCCAATGCCGACAGCACTATCCGGCGCCATGCCGAGATGGCCGCAGCAGGTGAAGAATATGTGGTGCCGCGATCATTTTTTATTGTGGTTAAAGATTTAGAGCAGGAGTCCTGTTTTATTCTGATGTTCTGGGCGCTGGCCATTATGGGCTACAAAACCCGCACCAGCATTCGCGAGAAACATATGCTAGAGCTGCCACTAATGTCCATAGCCGAGGGTTCCAGAGTGCTGCCAGACGATGCCGGCCAGCTGGCCCGACCACTGCAGGCACTGCCCGATGAACAGCGCGGCTACCTGCTGCCCCGCGCCCTGCAAACCGCCCTAACCAGATTTCAGGTCACCGACAGTGTGCAGTTCGCCACCGAAGCCGTGTCCAATGTCTGTGACACCGAAAATGACCGGCTGGATTCCGAGCTATCCATGGTGCGCTATATCACCTGGGCCATTCCCTCCATTGGTTTTATCGGCACAGTGCGCGGTATTGGTGCCGCCCTGGGCCAGGCCCATGAGGCTATGGAAGGTAATATTGCCGGCGTTACCAGCAGTCTGGGCGTGGCCTTTAACTCCACCTTTATTGCCCTGCTGATCAGCATGGTGGTGATGTTCTTTATGCACCAGCTACAGCTGATCCAGGAGCGACTGGTGCTGGACTCTCAGGCCTACTGCGAAAATAAACTTCTGCGCTTCCTAAAGGCCGCTAAATAATTATGACTGTCGCCGTACTAGAGCTTAATGACCAGAATCTGATTATCCAGACAGAGGATGGCACCCAGCACACCGAGCCAGGTTTTGCTCAGCTAACGGCCAATGGAATTGAAACCGGAGATAGCGCCCGCGCCGTCGCCTGGCAACAACCCCAGCACAGTTACAACCAGTACTGGCGACAATTTAACCAGCTGGCCCTACCCAGCAAACAGCGCTGGGCTCGGCATCATGCCGATATTGCCTTTGCCCAGATTAAACAGCTAGTCGCCGCAGTGGGGTCACCAGAGCAGCTTATACTCAGTGTGCCAGGCAGCTTTTCCGACGAGCAGTTATCTCTGTTGCTGGGTCTGGCAAGCGCCGTGCCAGTGGAGATCGTAGCCGTAATCGACAGCGCACTGGCGAGCAGCGCTGAGCAAGACAGCGACGCTCTGGTTATTGAACTTCAACTTCAGCAGGCGGTGGTAACAGGGCTTGCCAAGGTCGATGGCCGCCAGCAGATTAGCAATCAAGAAGTTATTCCCGATCTAGGCGTGATGCAGCTTTACAATGCCGCCGCTCGCCATATCAGCGATCAGCTTATCGCTGACTACCGCTACGACCCACTGCATACCTCTGATGGCGAGCAACTTATCTACGATCAGCTACCCCACTGGCTAATGCAACTGGGCTGGGAAGATGAAATATCAGTCACTGTGCCCTCAGCCCAGGGTGACCTCAATCTGGTGCTGCGCAAACAACAGATCGCAGAAATTCTAGAGCAGCGGCTCAACGGGCTAAATGCCCTGATTAAAAAACACCCAGGCGCCGAGCTGTGCTTTTCTCACAGTGCCAGTCTACTGCCCACATTGCTCCCCCAGTTTGCCCAGGCTAAGCTGTGCAACCAAAACAGCGGCATAGATAACTGCTTTAATCTGCAAGACAGACTGACCACAGGCGAACTACAGCGTATTTCCGAGTTGCAAGCTCCCGGCAAATCCAAGGCTGGTGCCAGCAAAAAAATCCATCAGGCCACTCATCTGCTGTATCAGGACCATGGCTACCCTCTGGATCAGCCCATTAGCCTGCATATTGCCGACAAGCAGTTGAGCCTGGTGACCGGCATAGACAACCGCGCCGCCCTGGTGTTTGTTGTCGACAACCACCAGCTTAGGGTTCTGCATCAGCAAGAGGATTTGCAGCTGCAGCTTCCCGACCTCTGCCAGGTAGGCAAAACCCTAATGGTAGCCGGCCACAAGCTGCGCCTAATCGAGGTCAGCAATGCCTAAAAAGCGCCGTAATATAGCTGTCAGCCTGTCCTTTCTGGATATTATGGCCTGTGGCTTTGGTGCTGTGACACTGCTATTTTTAATTCTGCGCCACAATGCCACAGAGGTGATCACGCCAGATATTCGCATCTCCGCCGAGGTGGATATGTTGCAGATGGATATCCGCGATGCAGAGGAAGAAAAGGTCCAGCTACTTAACAGCCTGGAAAAAATCCAGCTGCAACTGGTAGAGGCCCAGGGCCTCTCCAAGCGGGTAATCACTGATTTGGAAGAGCAGGAAAAAAGCATCCAAAACGACCCCAACGATATCGACAAACTGCGCAGGCAGGTAGAGCAGCTCGAAGATGAAACTGCGCAGATGGAAGAGGTAGAGTTTGGCGATAAGGTGCGAGAATTTCAGGGCGATGGCAACCGCCAGTATCTAACTGGCTTAAAACTGGGTGGCGAACGCGTGCTTATTCTGGTGGATGGCTCCGCCAGCATGCTTGCCGACACAGTAGTCAATGCGGTGCGCCGCCGTAATATGGACGACGAGCAAAAAAAGCAGTCTCCCAAGTGGCAGTGGACATTGCGCACATTGGAGTGGCTACTGGCCCAGCTGCCTCCCAGCAGTCGCTTTCAGGTGTATATCTTTAATACCGAGATCCAGACCGCAGTGGCCGGTACCGAGGGTGAATGGCTGGATGCCGCCGATGATCTGGCGCTGGAAAATGCCGTCACCGGCATCAGAGATTACTCCCCTGGCGCAGGCACCAGCTTAATTAATGCCTTTGGCGCCATCGCCGACTTTGAAGATCGGCCCGATAATCTATTTCTACTTACCGATGGCCTGCCCACCCAGGGCAAGACCCCGCCGCGCAAATATATGGTGTCGGGCCAGCAGCGACGCAAGTATTTTGATGCTGCCATGAAAGAGTTTCCCCGAGGGGTGCCAATCAATACCATTCTATTTCCCATGGAGGGCGACCCGGAAGCTGCCGCCCTATTCTGGCAGACTGCCCTCAATACCAAAGGCGCCTTTATCGCCCCATCGAGGGACTGGCCATGAAAAAACAACGCCGGGATTTGCCCGAGGCCAGCCTGTCTTTTCTGGATGTTATTAGCTGTGGCTTTGGCGCCATAGTTCTGCTGCTGGTAATCGCCAAGGTGGGAGACCCCTCAGCACTGGAAGAGGCAGAGCGCCAATTACTGGGCTCGGTAAAAGACTATCAGGAGCGCCTGTTCGATATCCGCGGCGAAGCCGTGCAGCTGGACGAGCGCCTTAAATCGCGCAAACAACAGCTCTCCGATTTAAAAGAGCGCATAGCGCGACTCAAGGCCAAGCTGGCCAGTGTGGCCAAGCAGTCCAATCAGCTATCCCAGTCCCAGTCTCGGGAAAAAGAACAGCTGCAGCTGGTACTGCAGGTATTAACCGAAGAGATGGAGCGCTTGCTGGGGCCAGAGTTTAAACAGCAAAACCAGCTGATCGGCGGCATACCAGCAGACAGTGACTATATTATTTTTGTTATCGACACCTCCGGCAGCATGCAGGTGGCCGCCTGGGAAAAAGTTAAAAAAGAGATGCTCAATATTCTCGATATCTACCCAGAGGTCAAAGGCATTCAGGTGCTGAACGATATGGGCCAATATATGTTCTCCGGCAACAAGGGCCGCTGGATAACCGATAGCCCCAAAACCAGGGAAAATATTATTAACCGCCTGTCGAACTGGGCACCCTTCAGTAATTCCAGTCCTGTGGAGGGCATTACCGGTGCCATCCGCACCTTTTATCGGCCTGGCCGCAAAATCAGCATCTACACATTGGGCGATGACTTTCAGGGCCGGTCAATCCGTCGGGTGGTACAGGTAGTAGATAAACTAAATAGAGCTAATCGTGGCAGTGATCGTCTAGTTCGCGTTCATGCCATAGGGTTTCCAGTGCATTTTCCTCCTGGAGGCACCCCTAGCGCATCAGCTATTAAATTTGCCAACCTGATGCGTGAACTGAGTTACAACAATGGAGGAACCTTTATCGGCTTAAATAGCCTTAATTAAGGGAATTAAAATTATGTTCAAAATACTATTCAATAAAAGAGCAATAAAACCGCTAGCCGCAATGCTGCTAGTGGGCATACTCAGTGGTTGCAGTTCTTCAGCCTCAGTGCAGATCACCAGTGACTTTCCCGCTGTGTTGTCAGAGCCAAAACCGGTATCTGCCAGCATAGTTTTCGATGAAAGCTTCGCGACCTATGTGGCCCAGCCCGATAAGAACACAGTGATTGATCTTGGCACTGCCCAGATAAAACTGCTCAGCAATGCCTTCACAGGCCTCTTCGAAGAAGTGGAATTTGTCAGCGACCGAGAGACCGTCAATGGCGACTATAAACTGGTGATTATCCCTTCCATCCGCGAGGTACAGGTATCCACTCCCTCCGACAACTATCTCAATGTATTCGAGGTGTGGATTAAATATAACCTGGAAATACAGAGTGCCGACGGCGAAACCATCGACAGCTGGTTTATGCCCGCCTACGGCAAAACCCCCGACGCCTTTATGGCCTCTAAATCCAATGCCATTGAAGAGGCCGCCATTATTGCCCTGCGCGATGCCGGTGCCAAACTAATGCTCGATTTCTATCGCATCCCCGCTATCTATGGCTGGATGATGGAACAGCAGATATTGGAGGAATCAAAATGAAACCGACAATTAACGCCACAACCAGCCCTACAATTAAAATCGCCTCAATATTAGCCCTGGCAACCATTTTGGCCGGCTGCAGCGCCACAACCACCATTGATGAATATCGCCCCACCGCCGATGCCATTGATCTTAATCCCAACGAGCGAGTGGTGGTGTTGGGGCGCCGCGATGCCGGTCACTACGAAACCGATCGGGAATTTATCGACTGCGTGGCCAAGCGCATGAAAGGCGCCGATATTGGCGTAGTGCCAGAGCAGCAGTTTATCGACTCCATCTACCCCTGGTTTGAACCGCGCACCGCACCCAAAGGTTTACCGCGCCTTAAACGCCTGATGCAGGACCCATTGATCAAAGGCCAGGTAGACAGCCAGGCTGTGCGCTATCTGGTGTGGCTGGATGGTTCAACCGAAACTCTGGATCAGGGTGGCTCCATAAGCTGTGCCATAGGCCCGGGGGGCGGTGGCTGCTTTGGGTTTGCCCAGTGGGACAAACTCTCTGTCTACGAAGCCATAGTCTGGGATATGACCAACCTCCAGGAGATGGGTCGCCTGCGCGTAGACTCCGAAGGCACCTCCTATTTAATTGGCGCAGTGGCACCCATACCATTGCTCACTCCGGTTAAAAGCGATGCCTGCAGCAGCCTGGGAAACCAGCTAAAGTTATTTTTCTCAGCCCCTGAAAAGCTTTAAGCCCTATGCATAAAGCCAGCCCACTATTACCAACCCTGCTTCTGGCAGCCCTGATTGGGCTGTTGCCAGCCAGTGTCTGGGCAGCGGTGACAGGCGAAGAAATCTACAAAGAAGTGCTCGAAGGCACAGATATTTATGAAGATAAAAAGCTGCAGGCCTATATAGTCGAGCTAGGTGAAGAAGTGGTGGCTCAGTCAGAGATGGCCGGAGAAAAATTTATTTTTACCCTGCTCGACTCACCGGACCTCAATGCCTTTGCCACCAGAGATAACTACATCTATGTTAACCGCGGCCTGCTTAACTATGTCAGCAACGAAGCCCAGCTGGTCTCGGTGCTGGCCCATGAGGTGGGTCATATCACCCGCAACCATGTTCGCGGCCAGGAGGGTCAGGCCACAGGCGCCAAGGTTCTATCCACTATCGCCGCCGTGCTATCTGGCAGCAACGAAGTCTATGAGGCGGGTATGGCCTACGCCAACTCATTAATTAAAGGCCATGGGCGGCGCAATGAGCTGGAAGCCGACGAAGCTGGTGCCGAATATATGGCCAAGCTGGGTTACGCCCCCAGCGAAATGATCAGCATGCTATCCATCATGAAAGACTACGAGTCCCTGCAAAAGCAACGGGCAAAATCCCGGGGAGCCGCCAAACAGACCTATCATGGTATCTTCGCCAGCCATCCGCGCAACGATAGCCGACTGCGCACAGTGGTCACCAAAGCCAATGCTTTTAAAGCCGATATCAGCAGAGGCAATGGTGCAGAGCGCTACCGCAGCCTGACCAATGGCCTGGTCTGGGGAGAAAACTTTCTCGCCAAAGAGCAAAAGTCCGAGCGCTTCTCAGATATGCAGCGTCGGGTGCGCATAGACTTCCCCACTGATTGGATACAGGATTCCGCAGACCCCCAATCCCTGATCAGTGCCTCACCGGAAGATAAAACCGCCATACTGCGGGTGCAGCCCATCGCCCGCACCGCTCAGAGCCCGGAAGAATATCTGTACAACTATTTAAAGGTGTCGCAGCTTAGAGACAGCAAAGCCATAGCTCCAGCGCGCCTAAAAGGCTTTACCGGCATATTACCCGGCACTGAGGGCAAACCAGATAGCAGAATCGCCGTTATCTACTACAAGCTCAATGCCTATCTGTTTAGCGGTGAAGTCAAAGATCAGGCCAGCTTTGCAGAGACCGATAAATTGTTTCTCGCCTCCATCAATACCTTCCGCCCCATCTCCAGCCGCGAAATTCAGGGTCAGCGACCCCAGCGAGTTCAGTATGTTAAGGCCACCAGCGCCACCACCTTCGCAGGACTGGCCAAAGCCCTTAAGTTAAGTGCCACCGATATCGAAGACCTGCGTATAATTAATGGTCTCTACCCCAGCGGAGAACCAGTCGCCGGGCAATGGATCAAAATCTTTAAACGCTAGGTTGCCATCGAGCCATGACAAAACCATTTCCAAAGCCTTCATTTAAACAGGTGCTGGCCATAGCTCTGATTATAGCTATAGGGCTCAGCGCCGCATTCTGGCTGTCCCAAAATAGCACCCCCAGCCAAAAAGACTGGGATGCCAACCGACAAAACCTGCCCGATATAGGCGCACTGGAAAAGCGTATCGAACTCAATCTATTTGGTGAAGAAGCACCAGCCACAGAGGGTATGGGCGCAGATATAGATCAGCCTATAGATATAGAAGCCATGGAAGCCAAACTCGCCGGCCTGACCAAAAATGTCACCACATTGCGCCAGCCCACAGAACAGGAGCTGGTAGAGTTTTATCAAGCCAACCTGGCCGACTATCGCGAAGCCTCCAAATTCAGCTTTCGTCAGATTCTATTTAGTCGCGCCAAACATGGTGGTCAGGCCTACCAAAAAGCCCAGCAGGCGCTGAATGAAATTGCCGAGGGCCAAATGCCACTGGGCGATAGCAGCGATCTGCAGGATCAATACGGCCTGAAATCAGCAGATAAAATTGACCGCGAGTTTGGCAATAACTTCTCGGCCAAACTTCAACAAGCAGTGCTAGATAACCAGCCAAACCTACTCTGCTGGACAGGGCCCATCACCTCCAACCAAGGCGTGCATCTGGTATGCATAGAAATGGCGGTACTGGGCAGGATTCCAGATCTGGACTCAGTGCGATCCCAGGTAATTAATGATTGGCGCTACACGGTCGCAGACAACTAGCATTAAACCTCGCCGCAAATATTACTAAGCCAGCAACTCCGCAAAAAAGCTGCGCAGACCCTCTGCGCCAGACTCTTCCCAGGTTTTCAAGGCTGCGGTGCCTACAATAGCCAGATCGGCAGAGCCGCGCAGAAAATCCATATCAGCCTTGCTGGTAATGCCAAAGCCAACACCTATGGGCACATTGGTATGCTGGCGGCAGCGATCAATCAGCGCTATCACATCATCGCCCATATTGGTTTTAGAACCGGTTACACCTTTGCGAGCCACTGCATAAACCATACCGCGACTGGCGGCACCTAGTTGGGCCAGGCGTTTATCACTGCTGGTAGGAGTCATTAGGATGACCGGTTCAATCCCCTCAGCGGCAGACAGGCTGTGCAGGTTAGCGGACTCTTCCAGAGGCAGGTCCGGGAGAATATAACCCACGCCACCAGCCTCTTTTAAGCGCTGCACAAAAACTTCTTCGCCCATTTTAAAAACAGTGTTGTAGTAACCCATCATCAAAACTTTAAACGGGAAGCGCGCACTGGCCTTAGCCATAAACTCAAAGCACTGGTCCACGGTGGTGCCAGCCTTTAGCGACTGTTCGTTGGCGCGCACAAATAGCGGGCCATCGGCACTGGGCTCGGAAAAGGGAAACTGCAGCTCAACCAGATCAACACCGGCCTCGGCCATAATCTCCAGCTCCTGCATATTCTCTTCAAAGGAGGGGTAGCCACAGACCACATGGGCCATTACCAGCAGATCTTTGTCCTGTTTGCGCTCTGCTATAAAAGCTTCCATGCCCATTATTTTTTCTCCGCGCGATACTGGTCGGCCTTGCCGCCGATAAATGACTTCCATTTGGCATCGTCCAGAGCATCAGCGATGGTAAAGATATCCTTGTCGCCACGACCAGACATATTAATCAGCACAATTTCATCCTTGGCCATGGTGGCAGCTTCTTTTAGAGCCACCACAAAACCATGGGTACTCTCCAGTGCCGGGATCAAACCTTCAGAGCGCATAGTCAGCTTCAGGGTCTCTTTAACTTCAGCATCAGTGGCGGCCTCAAAGCGCACCTTGCCCTGATCATGCAGATAGGAAAAGATCGGGTTAACGCCAATATAATCCAGACCAGCGGCAACCGAATGGGTCTCACTCATATTGCCCTCGTCATTTTGCAGGAAGTAAGTCTTGTAGCCCTGGGCCACACCCACACTGGCATCGTCGTAGGCCAGTCGCGCCGAATGCATATAGGAACCCACACCCTCACCACCGGCTTCACAGCCAATCAGCTCTACATTAGGCTCATCGAAGAACCCCTGGAACAGACCCATGGCATTAGAGCCACCGCCGACACAGGCATAAACACGATTGGGTAGACGCCCGGTCTGGGCCAGTATCTGCTCGCGCGCTTCCATTCCGATAATCGATTGGAACCAGCTAACCATTTCCGGGAAGGGGTGGGGGCCACAGGCAGTACCCAAAATATAATGGGTATCGGCCATATTGGTGACCCAGTCACGCATACATTCATTTACCGCATCTTTTAATGTCTTCTGACCATCCTCAACCGCAATTACCTCGGCGCCGAGATTTTCCATCCAGAACACATTGGGTCGCTGGCGGGCAACATCCACCGCACCCATATAGATTTTGCAGTCAAAACCAAATTTGGCGGCCATGGTGGCCGTGGCAAAACCATGCTGCCCTGCGCCGGTCTCGGCGATCACTCGTTTTTTACCCAGTCTCTGGGTCAGCAGGCCCTGGCCCATCACATTGTTTACCTTGTGGGAACCCGTGTGGTTAAGGTCATCGCGCTTTACATAAATCTGCGCGCCACCCAGCTCACGGCTGAGATTCTCCAAATAGGTGACTGGCGTGGGTCGGCCAGAGTAGTTTTGCAGCAGGGCCACATACTCCTGCCAGAATTTTGGGTCTGCTTTACATTCGCGGAAGCACTCGAGCAGCTCCTCAATAGTGGCATGTAAAATTTCAGGCAGGAAAACACCGCCATATTCTCCATAGTAGCCTTCGCGGCCATCGGAGAAGTCAAAAATATCCATGAATTGCCTCAGCAGAACGCAGATTCCTCCGTTTTGGGGAGTCCTCATGCAGGTGGTCATTGAAAGGCAACCATTTTATCCAAGTCGCCCTTTGGGTACAACAATCATCCCTCATCCAGCAGAGAGGCGCTGATTCTCAGGCACCAAAAAACCGCACCAAAATGGTGAGTGAAATTCTGTTGTTGTTGACTGTTACGGAAGGGATCTATGACCGGTTTATACACAGTGGTCAGTTTTTTGCTGCATCCCAATAGCTGCGCACAATACAGCGATTTATCCACAACTTTTGCAATAGCTTGCCAGCAGTATTTTGCGGCTGAATTGAAAAAAAACACAACATATAGTGAATTTGGGCTTGCATGACACAAAATGTAGGATAAACTCTACGTCGTTTTCCCCTGCAAATAATAACTAAAAAGCAGGGGCAGTTAGCCCAAAAATTATGTCGCGGCAGGGCAGTAAGCTGACACCACATTGATTACCACAATATTGATTAACACGACTAAAATAAATAGAACGAACCAAAGGTTATGTAATGAGCGCAACCAGACTAAAGACAGTAAAGCCAAGCAAAGCCACCCAGGAAATCAAGATGCAAGATGCATCTCTGGATATCTGGGACAAAAAATACCGCCTCAAAGACAAGAGCGAGCAGCCTGTTGATAAAGATATCAACGCTACCTATATGCGTGTGGCCAAGGCACTCTCCGATGTGGAAAGCAAAGATAAGCGCAAAGAGTGGCAGGAAAAATTTGTCTGGGCACTCAAACATGGTGCTATCCCGGCTGGCCGCATTATCTCCAATGCCGGCGCCCAGGCTTACAAGCCCGCCACCTCCACTATTAACTGCACCGTTTCTGGCATTGTTCCCGACTCTATGCTGGGCATACTGGAACGCAACCTCGAAGCAGGCCTAACGCTCAAGGCCGGCTGCGGCATAGGTTACGAATTCTCCACATTGCGCCCCAAAGGTGCCTATGTATCGGGGGCTGGCGCCTACACCTCCGGCCCGCTGTCGTTTATGGATATCTACGACAAGATGTGTTTTACCGTGTCTTCAGCCGGTGGTCGCCGTGGCGCCCAGATGGCTACCTTTGATGTCAGCCACCCGGATGTCTTTGATTTTGTGCGCGCCAAGCGCGAAGACGGTCGTCTGCGTCAGTTCAATCTGTCGCTGCTAATTACCGAAGAGTTTATTGAAGCTGTGCGCACCGATGGCAACTGGGATTTAACCTTCCCTATCAGTGCCAAAGAAATTGAAGGCGGACTGGACCTGAATGGCGATAACGTAGTCTGGAAACCATTCCCCACCACAGAAAACTACGTTAGCAACGACGAAGGCCTGGTCGCCTGCCGCATCTACGAGACTATCCGTGCGCAGAAACTGTGGAACGCCATTATGTCGTCCACCTACGACTATGCAGAGCCCGGCTTTATCCTTATCGATCAGGTCAACAAAAATAACAACAACTGGTTCTGCGAAGATATTCGCGCCACCAACCCCTGTGGTGAGCAACCCTTGCCCCCCTACGGCAGCTGCCTGCTGGGCTCGGTTAACCTAACCAAGTTTGTGCGCAACCCCTTTACCGAAGACGCCTACTTTGATTGGGAAGAGTATGCAGAGGTAGTAGATATCTTTACCCGCATGCTCGACAACGTTGTAGAGATCAATGGTCTGCCTCTGGATGGCCAGCGCGCCGAGATTGAATACAAGCGCCGTCACGGTATGGGCTTCCTGGGCCTGGGTTCTACCATCACCATGCTGCGCATGAAGTATGGCGAGCAGGATTCGCTGGAGTTCACCGAGCGCGTTGCCCAGGATATGGCAGTAGCCGGTCTGAAGAGCGGCCTGCACCTGGCCCGCGAGAAAGGCCCGGCACCAATAATGGAAGACGAGTTTGAAGTCACAGCAGCCATGCTGTTCAAGCAGCCAGATATGGCCAAAGACGGCATCAAAGTGGGCGACAAGATCAAAGGCAAGGTACTGATGGCCAAGTACAGCCGCTATATGCAGAACGTTGCCTCTGTAGCGCCAGAGCTGGTTGAGTCACTTATCGAAGAAGGCTGTCGCTTCAGCCACCATTCTTCCATTGCGCCCACAGGCACAATCTCACTGTCTCTGGCTAACAATGTTAGTAATGGTATCGAGCCAAGCTTTGCCCACCACTACTCGCGCAATGTGATTCGCGAAGGCAAAAAGTCCAAAGAGAAAGTTGATGTCTTCTCCTACGAGCTGCTGGCCTACCGCACATTGATCAACGAAAAAGCCATGCCCTACGGCACCAGCGAAGAAGAGGCGCTGCCCGACTACTTTATGAGCTCAGAGAATATTATGCCCAGAGCCCACGTAGATATTCAGGCCGCCGCCCAGAAGTGGGTAGATTCGTCAATATCCAAAACTATCAATGTCCCAACCGACTGCGATTACGAAGACTTTAAAGATATCTACCTGTATGCCGCCGAAAAAGGTCTCAAAGGTTGCACCACATTCCGTTTTAACCCGGAAGCCTTCCAGGGCGTGCTGGTCACCGAGAAAGATCTGGAAAACACCACCTACAGCTTCACCCTGGAAGACGGCTCAACCGTCGAGTTCAAGGGCAATGAAGAGGTTGAATACGATGGTGAAACTCACACAGCGGCCAACCTGTTCGATGCGCTTAAAGAAGGTTACTACGGTAAGTTCTAAGCCCACAGGTTTACTAGCAAGCAGCACGGAATAGTACGAGGAATACAATGAGCAAGAAAATTTCACAAAAGATTGTCGGCTACAAAGTCGCCACCGAAGAGCAGGTTCAAGAGGCAGCAGCCAAAGAGACTGCAAGCAATATTATCCAGATGCACGAGAAAGTCTCGCGCCCGGAAGAGCTGGCAGGCAGCACCTACAAGATCAAGACACCGCTGTCCGATCACGCGCTGTATATGACCATCAATGATATTGTTCTCAATCAGGGCACAGACCACGAACTGCGCCGCCCCTTTGAAGTGTTTATCAACTCCAAAAATATGGACCACTTTCAGTGGATAGTGGCCCTGACCAGAGTAATCTCCGCCGTGTTCCGCAAAGGCGGCGACTGTACCTTCCTGGTAGAGGAACTCAAGGCAGTATTTGATCCCCAGGGCGGCTACTTCAAGCCCGGCGGTAAGTTTATGCCCTCACTGGTCGCCGAGATTGGCTGGGCCATTGAAGACCATCTGCAGAAAATTGGCATGCTGAAAATGCCCGAGATCCCCGAGCATCAGCAAAAAATTATGGACCAGAAGCGCGCAGAGTTTGAAAGCGCAGCTGCAGCACCTGCAGCCACTGGCGAAACTGCCGACTTTCCACCCACAGCTGAAGTATGCAAAAAGTGCAGTGTAAAGGCGGTTATCCTCATGGATGGCTGCATGACCTGCCTCAACTGCGGTGATTCCAAGTGCGGTTAAGCTGATTTTACAGCAATAAAAAAAGCGGCTTTTTAGCCGCTTTTTTTATGTCTTGAAATCCTTCGTCCCTGCACTTCTCAGGACAACAATGTAACCTGCCCCGGCTCCCTTCAAAGTCATTCTGAGCGCAGCGAAGAATCTAAAACCTACAAAAACAACCTAACAAGATTCCACAACCCCAACCCGCTAACAGCCACCACCACAGTAACCCCCAACATATTAGTCACCAGCCTGTTGCGATACTCACCCAGCAAATCAACCCGATTCATAATAATAATCAAAAAAATCGCCGTCACCGGCAGCAGAATCCCATTGGCCGCCTGGGCAAATAGAATCGCCGCAATAGGCTTGGTGCCCAGAGCCGCAAACAATGTACCCACCGCCAGCACCAGCATCCAGATAAGCTTAAAGCGCCAATCATTAAAATCCGTCGGCCAACCCATGGCCCCGGTCACCGCATAGGCAGCTGCCAGTGGCGCGGTAATCGCACTGGTTAAACCAGCGGCCATCAAACCAAAGGCAAAGAAACTATTGGCCGCAGTGCCCAGCACAGGTTCCAACTGAGTGGCCAGACTGGCCGCAGAAAACTGCGCGCCAGTATTAAAAAACGCCACCGCACTGGTGCTCATTACCGCCAATGTAATCAAGCCGCCCAGACCTATAGAAATCACCGTATCGCCACGGGACTCTTTTATCGCCTGAGCAGTATCAGTGCCGCGCCATTTTTCCTGCACAATATTGGCATGAAGAAATAAATTGTAAGGCACCACCGTGGTACCAATCAGCGCAACAACAGTCAGTGCCGAACCGCTGGGCATACTGGGTTTAAATAAGCCAGCCATCATAGCGCCCAAATCCAGATCAATCATCAGCATGGTCAGTACAAATACCATGCTCATTATCAGCACCAAAACAATTAAAATAGGCTCCAGTAATTTATAGCCACCACCGGCCAGCAACAGAGCGGCCAGACCACCAATTAGCAGCGCACAGACAGAGGTGGAAAATGGCAGCAGCGACTGTAAACCCAGCGCCGCGCCAGAGATATTGCCTGCCTCATAGGCAGCATTGCCCACCCCAATAGCCGCCACCACCAACAGAACCGCAGCGCGACTAAGAGCGGGATTATTAAAGGTTGTGCGCAGAGCCTGAGATAAACCCTCCCCGGTCACCAGCCCAAGGCGAGCAGCCATTTCCTGGAGAACAACAGTGGCAATAAGAGAAAACAGCAGAGCCCAGAGCAGCACAAAGCCAAAATTAGCACCAGCCGCACTGGCAGTAGCAATACTACCGGGGCCAATAAATGCCGCAGTAACCAGCAGGCCTGGTCCAAATTTTTTCATTATTTTAGGACCCCATCAACCGTTGAGAGACTATTCAGAGACGCGGCCAAGCTGACCGGTTTTAACATCATAGATAAAGCCATAGACCTGAATATGGCTGGGCACCAGCGGGTGATTTTGAATAGTTTGCACATCGTCCAGCACCGACTTCTGCAAGTCAGCAATGGTATGCCAGTGAATCGAATGGCCCAGATCAGAGCCCGGCTTGGTATTTTCACTGCTAGCTCGTTCAGGGTTTTCCCAGAGCTCGCCATTATGCACCGCAGTCTCCAAATCCTCTTCCAGCAACTGAGCAATCTCAGCATCGGTTACCGTGGCCATGCCGCAGCCAGTATGCTGAATCACAAACCAATCAGTGGTGCCTAAAAACTTATGGGAAATAATTAACGAGCGAATCGCATCATCGCTGGCACGACCACCAGCATTGCGAATCACATGGGCATCGCCCTCAGACAGGCCAGCGATTTTGGCCGGATCCATACGGGCATCCATACAGGTCAAAATAGCAAAATGCCTAGCAGGAGGAGACGGCAAATGGGACAGGTCAAAAGTGTCAGCATAGCTTTTATTAGCTTCCAGTAAAGCCGCCAAATTATCACTGTTACCCTTTTCTTCAGTCATGCTGGTTTCGCTCGTCGGTAAATTAGCGCCAATTATAAACTCGCTAATCAGATTTGTAATGGGCAATAAGCCGCTGAGCCGCGACTATAGCCGGCATATCCCCAGCTAACACCGCAGCCTCTAGCTCTGGCACCAAAGCCTTAACCTGAGGATGATTGCGCAAATCAGCAATCAAAGCCTCAGCTGTCTCGGCCCACATCCAGGCTTTCGCCTGCTGGGCACGCAAGGTTTTCAATTCACCAGACTGGATTAAAGCTTCACGAAAGTCCTGAATAATAGACCAGGCCTTATCCACACCCTCATTCTCAAGCGCCGAACAGCAATCCACCTTGGGAGTCCAGCTTGGAGTGCGCGCCTGCATAAACTGCAGAGCCCCGCGATAGTCAGACACCGTTTGATTAGCAATACTGGTTTGATCCCCATCAGCCTTATTCACCAACACCAGATCCGCCAACTCCATAATACCGCGCTTAATACCCTGCAAATCATCACCACCACCGGGAGCCAGCAACAGCAAAAACATATCAGTCATATCAGATACAGCAGTCTCCGACTGCCCCACCCCCACAGTCTCAACAATAATCACATCATAGCCAGCAGCTTCGCAGAGCAGCAGTGATTCCCGAGTACGGCGCGTCACACCCCCCAGAGTAGTGCCCGCAGGCGAGGGTCGTACAAAGGCCTTAGGATTAACCGACAGCGCCTCCATTCTGGTTTTATCCCCCAGAATAGACCCGCCACTCACAGCAGAGGTTGGATCAACCGCCAGCACCGCCACCTGATGGCCCTGCCCAGTTAAATAATTACCCAGAGATTCAATAAAAGTCGACTTACCCACCCCCGGCGCACCAGAGACACCAATGCGAATAGACTTGCCCGTGTGGGGCATTAACTCCGCCAGCAGACGCACCGCCTGCTCACCGTGATCAGCCCGAGTAGATTCCACC
>OBPT01000142.1_pt1 | contig 22225 bp, 20 predicted proteins | sample 1534671 | NCBI WGS metagenome assembly OBPT01 (sample SAMEA3275494, study PRJEB22092) | marine metagenome | biome: ENVO:00000447 marine biome; feature: ENVO:00002042 Surface water; material: ENVO:00002010 seawater | collected 2014-06-21T11:00:00+00 | depth 1 m | reverse complement strand
ACTGGCGGGCTCGCCATTTTGGCTAGTTTTACTTTTTAATCCGAGGAGTGGTGCCATGGCACGAGTAACTGTCGAAGATTGCCTAGAACACGTCGACAACCGATTTGAGTTGGTCATGGTCGCGACCAAACGCGCACGTCAGCTTGCAACTGGTGGACGTGATCCAATGGTTCCTGAAGAATCTGATAAACCTACCGTTATTGCTTTGCGTGAAATAGCTGAAGGCTTCGTTTCCGCTGAAACGCTCTCTCAAGAAGATCAGCGTAGAGCTGAAGATGAGTTAGCAGAAGTAATGACGGGAGCCAGTTACTAAGTCTCGTCACTATGGAGGCGCTGACTCGTTTAGATCACACGCTGGCTGGATATCTCAGTCACGAACAGAGCCAGACGATTAAACGCGCCTTTTTTTACGCCGAGCAAGCTCATTTTGGGCAGACGCGACGAAGCGGCGATCCTTACGTAACTCACCCACTCGCCGTCGCCAATATTTTGGCTGAAATGCACATGGATCCGCAGAGCATCATGGCGGGCTTGCTGCATGATGTGATCGAAGACACCGGGGTCAGCAAAGAAGCGCTCGCCGTGCAATTCGGTGATACCGTAGCCGATCTCGTCGATGGGGTGAGTAAACTGACCCAAATCGAGTTTAATTCCCTCGCAGAGAAACAAGCAGAAAATTTCCAGAAAATGGCGCTGGCAATGGCGCGCGATATCCGCGTGATCTTAGTTAAACTGGCTGATCGCTTACATAACATGCGTACCTTAGGTGTGCTTAGCCCGGTTAAGAGCCGACGGATCGCCAAAGAAACGCTCGAGATATATGCCCCGATCGCGATGCGGCTCGGCATGAACACCATGCGAATGGAATTTGAAGACCTCGGGTTTCGAGCCTTGTATCCGATGCGCTACCGACGTATTGCAGCAGCGCGAACCAAGGCTCGCGGTAATCGCAAAGAACTGGTCGAAAATATCAGCCAACAGATCGAAGCCGCACTTAGCCGAGAAGGGCACGAAGCCACCGTCATTGGGCGAGAGAAACATCTTTTCAGCATTTATCAGAAAATGAAGGAAAAGCGTAAATCGTTTTCTGAAATCATGGATATCTACGCCTTTCGAATCATCGTCGACTCGGTTGATACCTGCTATCGCGTCCTTGGCTGTATCCACAGTATGTACAAACCCGTCCCAGGAGAATTCACAGACTATATCGCCATGCCCAAAGCCAATGGCTATCAATCCTTACATACGGTACTAAGAGGCATGCACGGCGTTCCCATTGAAATCCAAATTAGAACGCGAGACATGGAAGATATGGCCAACAATGGCATCGCGGCTCACTGGTTATACAAGAGTGATGACAAAGCGACCAATGTCAGCCAAGCGAGAGCGCGGAAGTGGGTTCAAGGCCTGCTTGAAATGCAGCAAGTAGCCGGCAACTCATTAGAGTTTATCGAGAACGTCAAAATCGACTTATTCCCGGATGAGATTTATATCTTCACGCCGAAGGGGAAAATTCTTGAGCTGCCCCGGGGTGCGACGCCAGTTGATTTCGCCTACGCGGTGCATACCGGTGTCGGCAACCGATGCGTAGCCTGTCGCATTAACAATCGCTTGGCCCCGCTGTCCGAACCGCTTCAAAGCGGACAAACCGTAGAGGTGATTACCGCCATCGGTGCACAACCGAATCCCGCTTGGTTCAACTACGCGATTACCGCAAAGGCGCGCACCAACATCCGTCATTTTCTGAAGCAGCAGCGCGAAGAAGACTCGATTGCCCTAGGGGAACGACTCCTCGATCGAGCACTCAATGCGCAGGATGCCTCTATCGAGGACGTCAAAGGGCCTCTGCTCGATGCGTTTTTACAAGAACACAATTATTCAACTATCGACAACCTGTTTGTAGATATTGCACAGGGTGAGCGATTGCCCACCATTACCGCGCAGCAAATACTGGGCAAATCGGGTAGCGAAGGGGCTCTTGGTGATAACACGATCTCTATTCGCGGCACCGAGGGCTTCATGGTCACACCAGCAAAATGCTGTTACCCGCTCCCCGGCGACCCCATCGCTGGCTATTTAAGCTCAGAGAAAGGCGTTGTTGTGCATCGCGAAACTTGCAAAAACCTGAGCGATGTCCGCGACACCCCCGAGCGTTTTGTTGCGCTGCGCTGGGATAACGAAGTTGAAGGTGACTACACCGCAGCCCTGCGCGTCGAAGTTGAGAATAGACGCGGGGTAATTGCGGTGATTGCAACGCGCATTAACAGTATGAATATCAATATCGAGAAAATAGCCACGGGTGACAAAGATCACATGTTCTCGCTGGTTGACTTAGAACTCCCTGTGAACTCTCGCGTTCACCTTGCTCATGTGATGCGCCGTCTTCGGGCCGTCGATGGTGTCCGCAAAGTCACTCGAGTCAAAAATTAACAGGAACTCAACATGCAAAACAAAGCCATTATCGAAACCGATGCCGCGCCCGCCGCGATCGGGCCCTATTCACAGGCCGTCAAAGTAGGCAACACCGTCTGGATTTCGGGGCAGATTCCTCTCGACCCGATTACCATGGCCGTGGTCGAGGGCGATATCTCGGCGCAAGCCATTCAAGTGTTTAAGAACTTAAGTGCTATCGCCGAAGCCGCTGGCGGCAGCTTGAACCACGCCGTCAAAATCAACATCTCTCTTACCGATTTGGCTGATTTTGACGCGGTAAATACAGTCATGAAATCCTTCTTTTCAGAGCCATATCCCGCTCGCGCCTGCGTGCAGGTCGCGGCACTGCCTAAAGCGGTCGCAATCGAGGTGGAAGCAGTCATCGCAGTATAAAAGCTTCTGCTTTCTGGGCTAGCGTTTGCTCAGTCCTGTCGCATAGCCCTCTTCAAAGCTCGAATACCGTAACGAATAACCGCTGGCTTTGAGGGCCTCATTCGAAACGCGCTTGTGTGCCTCTGGCGAATGCGCTGGCAAGCTTGCATCATTTGGCGGGATCAATCCTAGCTGATCGGCAAGCCACCGCTCAAGCTGGTGCCGCGGTGCAGGCCTGTTATCGGCCGCATTGTAAACCGACTGCAGCGCTTTGCCCTGTTGCTCCAAGTGCATCAAGTGCATCAAGTGCGCCAGAAAACCAACACAATCCGCTCTATGAATACGATTGGTGTAAATAACAGGCTCGGATCTTGACCACAGTCCTCGCTCAATCCGCGACCGATAGAACGTTGCTGCGCCATCGTAAATACCCGCGCACCGCACCAGGGTTGTGTCTGCCGCCGCAACTATGGCTTGCTCTGCAGCAATGAGCGCTAATGCCGCATACCCTTCGGTCGCGAGCGGCGAGGTTTCATCAACCCAGCCACCGGCTGACTCACCATAGACTCGTGTGCTACTGACGTAAAATACGCGCTTGAGTCTGCACCCCGAGATAGCTTTTGCTATCGATTGCGCCCCAGCAACATAACCCTGCTGATACCCGGCTTCTGTGTAAGCTGCCGGTTTGAGCGTAATAACAAGATAATCAGGCTCCCATTCAATCATGGGCTGCAGATCGCTGACTTGGGTATAATCCGCTGCCAGCCACTGCAAGTCCTCCGTGGACGCTGGCGGTGATCGACGAAGGCCCAGACAGCGGTAATCATGAGGTGCCAAGCGTTGCGCCAGGGCGATACCAATATCACCGCAGCCAATCAAGGCAACCCGAGGCTTGTTATCATCCCTTTGCACGATACACTACCTTTTCACTTCCTGAGCAGTTGGAATAGATGTCAGCACAGCGCTCCGCCAACAGAGTAGCACTTAATGCTAACAGTAAGGTCACCCTATTACCCGGGGTTGGGCCGAAATTGGCAGAAAAACTGGCCGCCTTAGGTATCAATAGTATCAAAGATCTGTGGTTTCATTTCCCCTTGCGCTACCAGGACCGCACCCGCATTACGCCGATTGGTCGCCTTCACGACGGCTTAGACGCCGTTATCGAGGGCGAGATCAGAATCGCATCAATCGCCATGGGCCGGCGACGGAGCTTAATGGTAAAGCTTCAGGATGGCACAGGCACTCTGACCTTGCGGTTCTTCCATTTCTCGCGGGCGCAACAACAACAGCTGCAAACTGGCATGAAATTGCGCTGTTTTGGCACAGTACGGCGCGGCGGTCACGCATTTGAAATGGTTCATCCAGAGTACCGTCAAATCCAGTGTAATGCGGTGGTCCCGGTAGAAGACGCTCTCACTCCAATCTATCCGACCACTGCTGGCATTGGTCAAACCACTTGGCGCAAACTTTGCGCAGCCGCACTGCAGATCCTCGAGCAAAATGAACCACTCGAACTCTTGCCTCCATCGAAGTCCAACAGGATCGATATGGTTACAGCGATTCGATTGCTGCATCAGCCTCCTCCTGATGTCTCGCTCAAAGCTCTCGCCGAAAAAAAGCACCCCGCACAAGAGCGCTTGGCGCTTGAAGAACTTATCGCGCACCGGCTTACACTGACAGAAATCAGACAACAACAAACGCGCCAAGCAGCACCCGAGCTGTCGGCTAGCAGCGAGGAAATAGAGCTCTTTTTATTGCGTCAGCCTTTTACTGCGACTGCCGCGCAGCGACGTGTGATCGGAGAAATTAGTGCCGACTTAGAGCGATCGACGCCCATGCTCCGTTTGTTGCAAGGCGACGTGGGCGCGGGTAAAACCTTAGTGGCAGCAGCAGCGGCACTGCAAGCGGTCAGTAATGGTTTTCAGGTTGCTATTATGGCCCCTACCGAGCTTCTGGCCGAGCAGCATTGGCGCAACTTCAACCATTGGTTCAAAGACAGCTGTTATGCGCTCACTTGGCTCAGTGGCAAAACCAAAGGTCGCAAACGGGCCGCTGCGCTCGCCTCTATCGGCTCTGGTGATGCTGCTATTGTTATCGGGACTCATGCTCTGTTTCAAACAGAGGTCGACTTCAGGCAGCTCGGGCTGATTATTATCGATGAACAGCACCGCTTTGGTGTTGAGCAACGGCTGAGCTTAGCTCGCAAAGGCAAACAGTTGCGTCCACATCAATTAGTCATGACCGCCACCCCCATTCCCAGAAGTTTATCGATGGTCGCCTATGCCGATCTAGACTGTTCAGTCATCGACGAGCTGCCACCTGGAAGACAGGCCATTAGTACCGTCCTCATTGACGCGCACCGCCGCCAAACGATCATCGATCGTGTGGCTAACGCCTGCCGCTTGGGACGCCAAGCTTACTGGGTGTGTACTCTGATCGAAGAAAACGAGCAGCTGGAAGCACAAGCCGCAGAGGCGGTCTGCGAGACTTTGCGCGCCAACCTACCCGACATCTCGATTGGATTAATTCATGGCAGACTCAAAAGCGCAGACAAAGAGCACATCATGTCTGAGTTCGCGCAAGGAAAAATCCAGCTGTTGGTGGCCACCACGGTGATCGAGGTTGGCGTCGATGTGCCCAATGCGAGTCTGATGATCATAGAAAATCCCGAACGGCTGGGGCTGGCTCAGCTCCATCAGCTACGGGGTAGAGTAGGGCGAGGAACAATTGCCAGCCACTGCGTGCTCATGTACCAAACGCCGCTCTCTCAAACTGGCCGCGCCCGACTCAAGGTTCTGAAGGACAGCCAGGACGGATTCTTTATCGCCGAACAAGATTTGCTACTGCGTGGTCCCGGCGAACTCTTAGGCACCCGGCAAACAGGGTTAATGGCTTTTCGAGTGGCCGAGCTCCCATTGCACGAGTATCTCTTAGATGAAGCCGAGATGATCGCGAATCAATTGCTGCACGACCAACCCGAAGCAGCCCACCGGCTTGCACGCCGTTGGACCGGAAGCCGATCTGCCTACGCAGCAGCCTAGGCTAAGATCGGCGGCAACTGCTGCTGCAAAGCGAGCTTCTCTTTAATGGCGTCACCGGTCAATGCAAATCCAAGGAGCTCACCGCCCGAAGACCGAAATTCAGCTCGTATATTTGGCGCCTCGCCGTGCTCTATCCAGTGACCCTCGGCACCTCTCGGTGGCGCCGCAACAATGCACGGACAAGCCGGTGTTTTAATAGCAACTGGCATCGCCGGATATTGCACCGCTGTTCGCTCACCACTCAAGGTACGCGCCAGAGCTCTGCCAGCCGCGACCAAGGGTGCGACGTAAACCAGCACATGGCCCGCCACCTCGGCACAATCACCCAAAGCGTAAATATCCGGCGCGCTGGTTTCTAAATACTGATTGGTCACTATGCCGCGACCTGTTGCTAAACCCATGCTCTTGGCCAGCTCGATACGCGGCTTGACTCCTACCGCAGAGACCACCATGTCGGCCTCGAGCATTGCGCCATCGCTTAGCTCAACCTGCACGCCGGTACTCGCTTTGTGTACGGCTTTAACGAGCTTGCCAAAATGGAACACTGCGCCGCGCTCTTCTAAGGCCTGCTGCACGGCATGACCCGCGCGCTCTGGCAGGAGGGTGGGCAAACAGTAACTGAGCGGATCAACCGCTTCGACTGTGAAACCACCATTCAATAGATCATTGGTAAACTCGCAACCAATCAAACCACCGCCAATAATGCAGATTTTAGTGGCTTGTTTGGCTTCGATAGCCTCGCGGAACAGCGCGTAATCTTGCAAATCATTCACGGAGTACACCGAGTCTAAACCATCTCCTTCAAGCGGTGGCTTGATGACCTCGGACCCAACAGCCATGACCAACTTGGTATAACCGAGCCGCTCTCCAGTGGCCAGTGTCACAGTCTTCGTTGCTGAATTGACCTCGGTCACGTGAGTCTTGGTTTTCAAGTTCGCTTTCAAAGTGCGTGCCATATCGTCAGCTGACTGCATTGCCAACTTTTGCGGTGTCAGGTTTTTGGTAAACCCCGTTGATAGCAATGGCTTCGAGTAATTACTGCCATCATCGAAGGTCACCAAGGTGACCGGCGTGTCGCTATCGTACTTCCTGTATTCGCGGATCAGGCCATAAGCGGCCATGCCAGTGCCAATCACCACAAGACCGACTGTTGCTACCGACGCTAGCGGTTCTTGAGCAGCTGCAGGCTGAGTTTCTGCAAGTAATTCGAAGTCGCTTTTCCCGACGCCGCAGTCGGGGCAAGTCCAGTCTTCTGGCACATCCTCCCACCGAGTGCCAGGAGGAATGCCATCATCGGGCCATCCCAGCGCCTCATCATAAATAAGGCCGCATACGATGCACTCCCACTTTTGCCAAGGACCCTGGGCCGAGGCTGCGGGTGATTCAGTGCTCGCTGGTTGCGGAGTTGGCATATCTTCATTGGGTTTCGCGACATCATCTTGAGTCACGCTGACGGAGGTCGGTAATGGCGTGTCATCGATGCATTCAAAGTCTTGCTTACCCACACCACAGTCAGGGCAAAGCCAGTCTTCTGGCACATCCTCCCAACGCGTGCCAGCAGGAATGCCATCATCCGGCCATCCCTCGGATTCATCATAAATCAAGCCACAAACGATACATTCCCAGCGAGCCACAACAACCTCTTTCATCTGCTTGTTATCAGGTCGTCACTATATAAGGTTCCCATCTTTGTGCAACCCGCATACAGGCTACGTGGCGATTCCAAGGTTTCAATGCTACCCTTCGCTGCGCATACTTAAGGACTTTTATGAGTAGCCTACGCACACAGGATTGGCGAGATCAGCGACTGAATTCACTGGGCCGGTCTAGCGCGCCTAGCACACTGTTTCTGAGAGACTCGCTGACCGCCAAGCTGCGCTCTTATGGCCGTGTAAAAGTGCATAAGATTCAACAGCACTGGGGTCTGCCGAAACGTGACGAGCGTCTATTGCTGTATCGAACAGACTCGAAGCAACACGCGCTTATCCGCGAAGTGATTCTGACGGTTGATGATATTCCGTGGGTGTTTGCTCGGAGCGTATTGCCTCACGCAACACTGAGCGGGCCATCGCGCTTTCTGCGGCGATGGGGTACCAGACCACTGGGTGAATTCTTGTTTAGCCATCGCGACTGTTATCGGAGCCGATTCCAGTTTTGCCAACTCTCAACAGAACACCCCATGATGCCTTCCGAATTGCGAACCTCTGGCTCTATTTGGGGCCGCCGCTCGCTTTTTTTCCTGCATCAAAAACCCTTAATCGTTGCTGAGTACTATCTGCCGGCTTTTTTGTCTGCCCTCTCAGAACACTAATTGCGGACGTCAGTGAGACAGAGCTTTTTTACGCCGCCTAAAAGACTTAAGCTTGCGGGTCTCTGACCGTGAAAGGAGCATCGTGAATACGACCATCGCCAGCTACGCGCAGCTCATGCGCTTTGACCGTCCTGTTGGTACTTTGCTTCTGCTATGGCCAACGTACACTGCGCTTTGGCTCGCTAATGGGGGTATCCCCTCGCTTGAGTTGCTCGCTATCTTTTCAGGAGGTGTCGTACTGATGCGCGCTGCGGGTTGCGTTATCAACGACTTTGCCGATCGCGGCTGGGATGGGCAGGTAGCGCGAACCGCGAATCGACCCTTGGTCTCGGGTGCCATTACCGCTCGGCAAGCACTTGCCACTTTTTTCGTCCTTATTACCTTGTCATTCTTTTTGGTTTTGTTGACCAACCCCTTGACGATTCTGCTGTCAATCATCGCCACTTGTCTCGCCGCGGTTTATCCTTTTGTGAAACGCGTCAGCCACCTCCCTCAAATTGTGCTAGGAGCCGCTTTTTCAATGGGAATTCCGATGGCTTTTAGTGCGAGTATCGACCGATTGCCACCAGAACTCTGGCTCATTTATTTGGCGAATTTGGTCTGGACCATGGCGTATGACACCCTGTACGCCATGGTGGATCGAGACGATGATTTAGTCGTCGGGATCAAATCAACCGCCATCTTGTTTGGTTCGGCCGATAAGTTGATTATCGGTCTCTTGCAACTTTGCACCGTTATTCTATGGCTTACTATGGCATTCCAATTCGAGCGGCACGAGCTCGCTTACATCGGTATTATCTTAGCAAGCGCGGGATTTTTGATTCAGCAATGGCGCATCCGACACCGGGGCAAAGCCGCCTGTTTTCAGGCTTTCAAAGACAATATCTTAGTGGGCTTTATCGTATTCGTCGGCTTGGCTGCTGATCTATTCTTCTATCCTCCGACGGCATGAGGTCGTCATGAGAGCAGAGTTTATCGACTCACTCCATCACGTCGACGCCGATTCTTGGAACCGCTGTTTGGCCAGCGATTATCCGTTTTTGCAGCATCTGTTTTTAGTCGGCCTCGAGGACACCCTTTGTACGACCCGAGCGAGCGGCTGGCAGCCACATCACTGTTTAATCTGGAACCAGGATCAGTTAGTCGCCGCAGCGCCTACCTATTTCAAAAGCCACAGTTATGGCGAGTACGTTTTTGACTGGGCTTTCGCTGATGCTTGGCAGCGCTCGGGCTTACAGTACTACCCTAAGCTTCTGACTGCCGTTCCCTTTACACCCTGTTCTGGACCGCGGCTTTTGGTTCGCCCAGACGTGGCATCTCCAGCTGACATTCGCGAACGCCTAGTGGATGCACTGTGCGAAGAAGCTCGGACTCGTGCGAGCTCATGGCATGTTCTGTTTCACAACGAACCGGATATGACCCGCACAAACCAGAACACACTACACTGGCGTCAGACGTGTCAATTCCACTGGTTTAACCGGAATTTCGCCGACTTTGATGACTTTTTAGCGACATTTAGCAGCCGAAAGCGCAAAGCGGTAAAGAAAGAAAGAGCCAAAGTCGCGGCGCAAGGCATCACCATGGTCACCTACGAAGGTGACACGCTAACCCGCGATATCTGTCAACAGTTCCATCATTTTTATCAGATGACCTACGCCAAACGAAGCGGGCACGGCGGCTATCTCACCGCCGCTTTTTTTACGGATCTGTTACCGAAAATGCGTGAATCCGTGGTGTTGATGATGGCAATGCTTGAGGGGCACGCGGTCGCTGGCGCTCTGTATTTAAAAGATCAAACGACTTTGTATGGCCGCTATTGGGGCGCGCTGGCTGAATTTGATGCGCTGCACTTTGAAGCCTGCTATTACCAGGGTATCGATTATTGTATTCAGCATGGACTCCAGGTTTTTAATCCCGGTGCGCAAGGAGAACATAAAATACAAAGGGGGTTCGAGCCAACTCTCACCCAGTCACACCACTTCATATGCGACGAACGGTTTAGCAGCGCCGTAGCGAACTTTTGTGAGGATGAGCGACGCCAAGTGGTCGGCTACCAAAAGGCTGCTTCCGAATTACTGCCATTCCGCTCTGAACCATAGCCCAAGAGTAAACGAGCCATCAGGCGGCACTCGACGCGACATAGCGCCAAAGATCATCGGCGACCAACAGCCCGCTCCCCAATTACTGCCATTCCAGTCAAGCGTGCAAAGACTCAGGCGCTCATATCAAAATCACTGAAGTCGGGTTCCTTCATGTGAAAGAAGTACCGTGTTGCACTGTTGGGCCAGTTATTCACCACTTTGCCTGCCGCATTTTTGTACCAGCTGTCACACTGAGCAACCCAGACCGTTTTGGTCATATCGCCCTGCATTTTGTCGTTGTACGCGCGCATCACCTCGGCATTGACCTCTAGGCTGGTCAGCTCATGGGCAACCAATTTCTGAATGCATTTGATGATGTAATCGACTTGCTGCTCGACCATAAAAATAATCGAGTTGCTGCCCAGGTTCGTATTGGGGCCGTACAGCATAAACAGATTGGGAAACCCAGACGTGCAGACCCCGCGATAAGCCTCGGCTCCGTCCTTCCAGGCCTCTTGCAGCGAGACACCATCCCGACCTCGAAAATCGACTGGCGCAAGCAACTTGGTGGTCTCAAAGCCAGTGCCGTAAATAATCACGTCGGCGTCTAAACTCTCTCCGTCGTTCGTTTGGATACCACTCTCACCAATCGCGCTGATTGGACTGGTGACGACCCGAACATTCGACCGAACCATCGCTTGATAATAGTTATCCGAGACCAAAATACGCTTGCAACCGATCGGGTAATCTGGCGTTAAGGTAGCGCGGAGCTCTGGATCCTGAACTTGCTCCTCCAAATACTGGCGTGCCTGACGCGCCAGAAGCCACTTGAAAAAGCGCTTGTTGGCAATGGCGCCGTACATAATTTCACCACGTATAAAGACGCTCAAGCGATGTAACCTTTGCCACCAAGGAAATCGGGCAAACCGAGATTTTTCCGCTTCGGTATAGGGTCGGTCATTTCTCGGAACAACGTAGTTAGCGCTGCGCTGGTATACTGTGACTAGCTCGGCAGCCTCGGCGACATGGGGAATAAATTGCAGAGCACTAGCGGCATTGCCAATGATCGCCACTTTTTTCCCCTTTAAGTCGACTTCATGATTCCAGCGTGCCGAATGAAAACGATCGCCCTTAAACGTTTCCGCACCCTCAAACTGTGGGGTTGATGGCACGTTCAGCTGTCCTAAACCTGACACCAGTACGCGCGCCTGTAACTGTGATCCGTCGCCCAAAGACAGCTGCCACTGGCCATCGGATTCTTGGTAATCGGCGCAAGTCACTTCGGTACCAAACCGAATATGATCGTAAAGCCCCAGTTGCTGCGCACAATCACGAAAGTACTGTTTGATTTCGTCGTGCAAAGAATAAACACGGGACCAGTTCGGGTTCAAAAAGAACGAGTAACTGTAAAAAACCGAGGGGACGTCACAGCCAGCGCCAGGATACGTGTTGTAGTGCCAGGTGCCGGCTAAATCGTCGGCCTTCTCGACGACGATAAAATCATTGATCCCTTGTTGTTTGAGCCGAGCAGCCATACAGAGGCCCGACATCCCGGCCCCGATAATGATGATTTGATGCTGGTCCACAGGCTAGTCCTTATTATTTTATGTTGGCGCATGGTCTCGGTAGAAAGTGAGCGTACTCGCATTAGATTCGTCTGGTACAAAATAGTAGCCCTCTAAATCGAAGTCGCAGCACGCCTGGGGCGACTCGAGTTGATTCAAGGCGACGTAGCGCGCCATCAACCCACGGGCTTTTTTGGCGTAAAAGCTAATGATCTTGTACTGTCCATTCTTCAAATCTTTAAACACCGGTGTTACTACATCGGCGTTCAACAGCGCCGGCTTTACCGCTTTAAAATACTCGTTGGATGCTAAGTTCAATAGGGTGTTGGAACCGATATCCTGAAGCTTTTGGTTGAGTGCTTGAGTGATACGATCTCCCCAGAACTCATAAAGATTCTTAGCGTCACGAATACCAAATCGCGTTCCCATCTCTAATCGATACGGTTGCATCAAATCGAGCGGCTTTAAGATACCGTAAAGACCCGACAGCATCATCAGATGAGACTGCGCAAACGCCAGTGCAGATGGTGGAAGCGTGTCAGCATCTAAACCCGTGTAGACGTCGCCATTAAAAGCAAAAATCGCCTGCTTGGCATTATCGAGTGAGAAGGGCGCCGAAAAGTTCATAAACCGCCGTTGGTTTAGTTCGGCGATCGACTGACTCACCCCCATCAAATCTTGAATGTCGGTTGGTGCGAGCGTCCTCAGCTGGTCTACGAGAGCTTGGCTGTCTGCAAGAAACTCCGGCTGTGTATGTTCGAGCGCCTTGGCTGGGTGTTCAAAATCGAGTGTCTTTGCGGGTGAGATCAGCATCAACATGAGCCTAGGTCCTCCTACTTATAACTGATACGACAGTACGTGTGTTTCTCATTTTAGGCTATGCTACGGTAATAGTTTGATCGTGGCACTACAAGGAATAAACCCTTGCATCATTTTTTGGCGCTTAATGACCGCGTGCAACAGCTGTTAAGCCGGCTCCTTGCGGGGTTTTTACTGCTCATGGCGGTTTTAACCGTCACCGTGGTCGCCTTGCGATACGGTTTCAACTTGGGCACAGTCGCGCTGCAGGAGTCGATGATGTATTTGCATGCTGCGGTTTTTATGCTCGGCGCTGGCGTCGCTTTAGGGCGTGACAGTCACGTGAGAGTCGATATTCTGTACCAAAACCTCAGGCCCAGAAATCAGCACTGGGTCAATGCGGTCGGAACCTTAGTGTTTTTATTGCCGTTTAGTCTGGTGGTGGGTATTTCAAGCTGGGAGTACGTCAGTGAGTCCTGGAGTATTTTTGAAACCTCCGCCGAGTCAGAAGGCATTCCAGCCGTCTACCTACTCAAAACCTTGATCCCACTTTCAATGGCAACGCTGGCATTACAGGGCTTAAGTTTGTTCATCACCAGCGCGCACCATCTTGTTCACGGGGGCGCCGATGGTTGAGTTCATCCCACTCATACTTTTTGCTGCCATTTGTCTTCTGCTACTGCTGGGTTTCCCCGTCGCTCTGACCCTTGGCGGCACGGCCCTCATATTCGCTGCCTTTGGCGTCATTACCGACACCTTTGACCCTCATTTTTTCTCGGCTATCCCGGCGCGCATTTTCGGGATTATGACCAATGAAACGCTCATCGCGGTGCCCTTGTTTGTGATGATGGGTGTGTTACTGGAAAAATCTCGCATCGCCGAGGATCTTCTCGTCACCATGTCTAAAGCCTTCGGCAGGCACCCCGGCGGATTGGGCTTATCCGTTATTTTTGTTGGTATGCTCCTCGCAGCAAGCACCGGTATTGTGGGTGCCACGGTGGTAACAATGGGTCTGTTATCGCTGCCAAGTATGCTCAAGGCAGGGTATTCGCCTTCGCTGGCGGCGGGTACGATTTGTGCCACCGGCACTTTGGGTCAGATTATCCCGCCCTCTATCGCACTGGTGCTGTTAGGCGACGTCATTTCTAATGCCTATCAACGCGCACAACTTAATCTTGGCGTATTCAACACTCAAACAGTGTCCGTCGGGGATTTATTTGTTGCGGCGATTGGTCCGGGCATGTTGCTCGTGGGCGCTTATGCCAGCTACGTGTTTTTAAGAGCTCTGTGGGATCCGTCCGTAGCGCCACCCGCCGATACCGAGCCCGCCAGTTCTGGGGAGCTTGTGAGTAGTCTCATGCCTCCGTTGTTGCTCATGACTATGGTGCTTGGATCGATTCTAACCGGCGCGGCGACGCCCACAGAGGCGGCGGGTGTTGGCGCGATTGGTGCGCTGGCGTTGGCCTTAGTCAAGCGACGCTTAACACCCTCTCTTCTTAATGAGGCGCTGCAACAAACCCTTAACGTCACAGCGATGGTGTTCTTAATACTGATTGGGGCGACGCTATTTTCGCTTGTGTTTCGTGGCTTTGGAGGCGAAGAGCTGATTCAAGCTGCCTTCGAGGCTCTGCCGGGCGGCGCGTTTGGCGCTATGCTAGTGGTGATGGTCGTGATATTCCTATTGGGTTTTATTCTGGATTTCATAGAGATCACGTTTGTCGTTGTCCCTATTGTGGGCCCCATCTTACTCATGATGGGAATCGATCCAATCTGGCTCGCCATCATGATCGCCCTCAACCTACAAACCTCTTTCTTAACGCCACCGTTTGGTTTCGCACTGTTTTATTTGCGCGGTGTAGCGCCCAGCTCGCTGTCAACCGGTGCTATCTATAGAGGGGTAGTTCCCTTTATAATTATCCAGTTGGCGGCGCTGTGTTTACTGTGGGCCTGGCCGCCGCTTGCCACTTTTTTACCCAGCTATCTGGGCCCATGACATAGAGCAATTATCATGAGTATGAACGATTTAGATTCGATGCCACTCCCCCAAGGCGACCTCGCTCTGCAGGTCATTGCAATGCCTAAAGATACCAACGCGGATGGCGATATCTACGGCGGTTGGCTCTTACAGCAAATGGATCTTGCGGGCGGTGCGGCAGCACGTGATGTTGCCCGAGGCCGTGTTGCGACCGTGGCAGTCACTGGCATGTCTTTCCTGACGCCCGTTCATATGGGGGCGGTTGTCTCGTGTTATGCCGACGTCTTGGAAGTAGGGCGAACGTCTATTCGTATCGTGGTAGAAGTCTGGATCTCTTCGCAACACGATGGCGAGCCCATCAAAGTCACCGAGGGTGTTTTCGTATTCGTGGCAATCGACAGTAACGGTCGAACTCGGCAAATTGATCAGGGCGACTGAGAAACGCCGCCAGGAGCCGTTAATTCACGTGAATTTATGTAAGCGCGCTCTGATATCTGATGATAAGCCCGAACGTTCTTATAAAAAGACGTGTATGACTGATTGATCTTCGCCGCCATCGGATCCTGCGCAACGAGTTCGGCCAATACCTCTTCAGACGCCTTCGCAAGAGCCAACAGAACTTCATCGGGTAACCGCCTCAGTTCGACACCGTGCACTTCAACCAGCTCTTGCAAGGCCGCGTTATTGCGAGCTGTAAATTCGTCGAGCATGTCTTGATTGGCGGCCCGTGCAGCTGCACTCACAATGGCCTGCAAATCATCGGGTAGTGCCGCCAACGAGTCTGCGTTGACGATAAGCTCGAGCATTGCACCAGGCTCATGCCAGCCCGGATAATAATAATATTTAGCCACTTGATGCAGACCAAGCGTCAGATCATTGAATGGACCAACCCACTCTGCCGCATCGATCACACCGGTCTCTAACGAAGTGTACAGCTCTCCGCCAGAGATCCTGACAGACGACCCCCCCGCTCGCGTGAAAACCTCACCTGCAAGGCCTGGAATGCGCATTTTAAGACCTTTAAGATCGGCTGCGGTGTTCACTTCCTTATTAAACCAGCCCGCCATTTGAACACCGGTACTGCCGCCACTAAAAGGCACCAAATTAAATGGGGCATAGAGCTCTCGCCACAGGTCCAAGCCGCCGCCATAATGAAACCATCCGTTCATCTCTTGTGCCGTCATGCCAAACGGGACTGCAGTGAAAAAGACCGACGCTGGTATTTTTCCTTTCCAGTAGTAGGCGGCCCCATGACCCGCATCTGCAACCCCCTGCGAGACCGCATCGAATACCTCGAACGCCGGCACCAGCTCACCCGCGCCATAGACATGCACTTTCATGCGACCATTGCTCATCTCACCCACCAATCGAGCAAAAGTCTCGGCGGCAGACCCCAATCCGGGAAAGTTCTTAGGCCAAGTCGTTACCATTTTCCACTGCACCTCGAGCGCAGACTGCTCAGCCGATTGCGGCAACCAATTCGCCGATTGAACCGTTCTAGCGCGGTCGTAGGCCCACAACCCAATAACGGTGACAAGTAGTGCTACCAACATCAGAATAATCAGAGGGCTTAATTGTTTTTCGGTTTTTGGTACAGACATAATTTAAATCCTTACGATCACAGAGCCTGCAAATTCGCATAATGAAGCACTAACCATTTGGTGCCATCCGTATCGAAGTTAACCTCGACGCGAGCATGACTGCCACGCCCTTCATAGTTGATGATCACGCCCTCGCCAAAAATTTGATGAAACACACGCTGGCCTAAGCTAACACTCGCATCGGGCACAGGCGTGTGCTCCAATCGACTTCGAGGCTGTGTGACTGTCGATTGTAAACGAACCTCTTGAAGACAACCCTCTGGTATCTCTCTCACAAACCGTGACGGGGTATTGTAGTTATCTGAGCCATGCATTCTGCGTGTTTCAGCGTATGTGAGTACCAACTTAGTCATTGCTCTTGTGATGCCCACATAACACAAGCGGCGCTCTTCTTCTAAACGTGTGGGGTCCTGCATAGACATTTGATGAGGAAATAATCCCTCTTCCATACCCGCCAAAAAAACCAATGGAAACTCCAAGCCCTTGGCAGAATGTAGCGTCATGAGTTGCACGCTGTCCTCAAAGTCATCTGCCTGCCCTTCACCGGCATCTAGCGCGGCATTATCTAAAAACTGTTGTAAGGGCGTTACCTCCATGTCGTCTGCTCTAAACTGCCCCGCAGCGACCACGAGCTCTTGAAGGTTCTCGACACGAGCCTGACCTCGTTCGCCTTTTTCTTTCTGATGAAACTCAAGTAGGCCCGAACCCTGAACAACGTGATCTGCAAGCTCCGATAAAGGCAAGTCGTCAGTATCGGCATCGAGTTTTTCGATGAGGTCTAAAAAAGCCTTAAGCGCACTCGCCGCGCGCGGTGGCAACCCCGATTGGCAGAGCGCTACGGCGGCATTCCACAAGGATTCAGAGTTCTGCCTGGCACGCGCTCTCAACTGTTCGATCGTCTTGGCACCGATACCGCGCGTTGGCGTATTGATCACACGTTCGAAAGCGGCGTCATCGTTACGCCCATGTACCAACCTCATATAAGCCAGCGCATTGCGAATTTCTAGTCGTTCATAAAAGCGCTGCCCGCCATAAATCCGATACGGAATATCGGCCCTCAAAAAAGCCTCTTCCAACACCCGAGACTGTGCATTCGAGCGATACAGTATCGCGACACTAGCGCGTTCATTGCCATTTCGAAGCCAATCATCAATCCGATCTACGATAAATCGTGCCTCGTCGTGCTCATTAAAACCGGCATACAGATCGATGAGCTCACCTTCATCACCGGCGCTCCAAAGATCTTTACCAAGCCGACCGAAATTATGATCGATGACACCGTTAGCGGCTTTTAATATCAACTGTGTTGATCGATAGTTTTGTTCTAAACGAATCGTTTGTGTGTTCGCAAAATCTTGGCTAAACCGCTGAATATTTTCGATTCGCGCGCCGCGCCAACCATAGATCGACTGGTCATCGTCACCCACTGCCATGACGGGGATGCGATCCCCGGCCAGTACTCTGAGCCAGGCATACTGGACTGCATTGGTATCCTGAAACTCATCGACCAAAATGTGACGAAAACGCGCTTGGTAATGCTGTAGTACTCTTGGATTGTTAAGCCATAACTCATGGGCTCGCAACAACAGCTCGGCAAAGTCCACCAAACTGCTTCGCTCGCACGCAACTTCATAAGCTTGATAAGCCTGTTGCATTGTTTGCAAGTAAAAATCGCCCTTGGCATCAATATGCGCAGCGCGCAGGCCTTCATCTTTTTGTGCGTTGATGAAGCTTTGAATTTGCTTGGGCGGCCAGCGACCGTCATCGAGCCCCAACTCTTTGACCACTCTCTTCACTAAGCGTAGCTGGTCGTCACTATCGAGAATCTGAAAGTTCTGAGCCAACCCTACGTCGCGCCAATGCAGCTTTAGTAAGCGGTGTGCAAGACCATGAAAAGTGCCGACCCAGAAACCGTGGCTGCTCATCTGCAGCATAGTTTCGATTCGGCCCCGCATCTCTTTTGCTGCCTTGTTGGTAAAGGTCACCGCCAACAAGGACTCCGCTGAAAACCCCTCAGCTTTCACCAGCCAAGCTATGCGATGCACCAACACTCGTGTTTTACCGCTACCAGCACCGGCCAACACCAAAGCATTGCCGGGAGCAGCGGCAACCGCTTCACGCTGAGCTGAGTTTAATCCATCCAATAATTCGCTAACATCCATTGCGCCAGTGTACCCAAATCCGGCTGAGCTCTCACCGAGAATTAAACTCATAAGGCACTATTTTTAGTGCTATGCTTTTTTAATCGATAATTTATTGATAGGGTTTAGGTCAGTACACGACAGGATAATCATTATGCAAAAACCAATTTCCGCAATCGCACTTGTTCTAGCGCTTGGCAGCAATGCTCTGTGGGCGTGCGATCAACCTGCATCACCCACTCTACCCAAAGGAGCCGAGGCCTCTATGGACGAGATGGTCGCGGGACAGAGTGCGGTCAAATCGTTTCAATCTGCGTTACAGAGCTACCGCGATTGCGTCTCTGTTGATATTGAGAGCGCCAAAGCGGCATTGAAAGAAGCCGGTAACGCCGCTGAAAAAGAGCGCTTGGCCGCTGAACACGCAAGTGCTGTAGCAGCTTTTAATAAGGCGGTTGAGATGGAAGAGGCAATCGCTGGCCAGTTTAATATCGAGATTAGAGCGTTCAAAGCTAAAAACTGAATCGAGCTTATTGCTCTGTTGGGCTTTCACCTGTCAGAGCGTTGCCGGAGCGGTGGCGCCAAAGTTCTCGCGCACGCTCCTGCATGTCGATGTGGCTATCGGACTCATCGACAATTTCCATTCCTATCATGGTCTCGACCAAATCCTCCATGGTGACCAAACCCAGAGGATCACCATATTCGTTAATAACCAGCGCCATCGTGATGCGAGCTTCCACCAAGCGCTCTAGCATATCCGGTAAGGGCTTGGACTCTAGCACACACAAAAGATCCCGCTTGAGCTCGAACAGTGTGGTGGTAGGGCAGCCTAGCGCAATCTGCCGGTATATCTCATCTTTACGAACGAAGCCAATCAAGTCATCGCTGGTCTTGTCATAAATGGGGATGCGGGAAAATTTAAGTTCGGGGTGCTCCGACAATACTTGCTCTACCGAATCGCCAGCGGGAAGGGTGCTCATAACAGTTCGCGGGGTCATCACATCGCGAACACTTAAACTCCTAAACGCCAACATCGCATCAAGCGCTTTAGCCTCACTGTCGTCGATGATGCCCTCTCTCCGTCCCAAAGCAGTTAACACGGTAATATCATCGCGCGACAATGTTGGACCCTCGATAGCAGGGGCCAGCCAACCCGTCATTGTTTTGGCGGCAACCACTAGAGGATACATAGACCACTGTACCCACTTTAATAAATAGGCGCAGGCTGGTGCCAGTTGAGCCCAATAGCGGGCACCCAAGGTTTTGGGAATAATCTCTGAAAAAACCAGAATGAGCAGTGTCAGCACCGCTGAAATAACACCAAAATAAACATCACCAAACAGCTTAACCGCCTGAGCACCTGCACCAGCCGCACCCACTGTGTGCGCAATGGTATTAAGCGACAGTATGGCGGCTAGCGGCTTGTCGATATCCGACTTGAATTGCGTCCACAGCCGGTAAACCCGGGGCCGGTCAGACTCCAAAGTCGCCATATACGTTGGCGTCATAGAAAGTAGCGTAGCTTCAAGCAGTGAGCACAAAAAAGACACACCCAGGGCCAACGAAACGTATAACAACAGAAGCATCATTTTTGGTTTAACCCTTAAACAACTTCACGAGAATCATTCAAAGCAAGCCTATCTCAAGGCAGCACAACGAATATGAGCAGCAGCACCGAGTAATACTATGGACAAAACACCAGTGCGACAACTGTCAGTTCGTCTCACTTAATACCCCAATTCGAAATCGACTTGATGCTGAAGTGGATGCCCCTTTACAAAGCGCTGGTAATTGTCGGCGAAGACCTTCACCACATACGTAGTCTGTGTTCTTGCGGCACTATGAGAAGTCACGGTGATTTTTGGATGTGACCAAAAGACGTGATCGGCGGGCAAGGGTTCTTGCTTGAATACATCTAGAACTGCATGGCGAGGCCGATCTGCCGCGATTGCCGTTAGCAGGGCCTCTTCATTAACACAGTTGCCACGACCCGCATTAATAAAAATACTGTCGCCAGCAAGCTTTTGTAAGAAAGCCAAATCAATCAAATCCAAAGTCGACGGCGTATCCGGCAGCAGCGCTACGACGTAATCTAACTGATCGGCAAATAGTGTTTTTTGCGCGACTGAATAGCACCGAGTAAAAGGCTCAACAGCGCGGCCATCACGGTTTAGGCCGATAACATCAATACCGAGTGTTTGCGCCGTCAGTGCCACCGATTGTGCTATGGTGCCGGTGCCAAGGATTCCCAGCTTACGACCCTGAAGTGCGCGCATTTGGGGCTCTTGCCACTGCGAAGCATGCCACTGCCGAATCAGATTGCGCTCCAGAAAAATCAACCAACCAAAGATGTACTCAGACATAGCAGTGCCAAAAACACCTTTTAAGGCAGTGAGTACAAAGTCGCGCTTTGGTTGCGCTATCAGCGGCTCAACACCCGCCCAAGTTGACTGAACCCACACGAGCTGTGGCATCCGCGCAACCGTCTTCGCCAACTGATCTGGAGGACCCAACAAGATCGTCGCGCGATCACATTCAGCGTCAGTCGGCTGCTCATTAAATATCAACTGTATCCCGGGACATTGCGCCTGCAACAGGAGCTTTGCCAGCGGGCCCACAGGATCTGCTAATACAAGCGCGATGTGTTGATCGGGTTGCACTATGACTGTTCCTAGCTATTCGGGGAGCGTTGCAACACCCCTATTTTTGTTTCTCGGAGCAAACCGGCCGTCTTGCTCAACGAGGTAATAGGCTTACGTGTTCTATCAACGCCCGAAGGCCAAAACCACGCCCACCGAGTAGAAACACGTTTCAATGCCGGCTGCTGTTTCGCGGCTTAAATCAAGCGCTGATCCAGAGACCCCAGAATACGCGCTATGAAGCGCTTTTCCAATGCGCGAACTCAGTCACCACTGCTTCAGCAACCATGATTTCATGCCTTAAGGTGCCGGCGTTTGCTACACTGGCCCCACAGTCAAGGAGTCACAGCAATGTCCCAACCACATGATTTGATCGTCGGTATTATTGGCGGGATGGGTCCTGAAGCGACCATCGACCTGATGGCAAGAATTATTGAGCTCACGCCTGCGACAGAAGACAGCGATCATATTCATATGCTGGTGGATAATAATCCCAAGGTGCCGTCTCGCATTGATGCGATCGTGAACCGAGCACCGATCGATCCAACACCCACACTTGTCGCTATGGCTCAGGGACTTGAGCGTCAAGGCGCCGACTATCTGGTAATGCCCTGCAATACCGCTCACGCTTATCATGGGGCTATCGCAGCCGAGATTTCGATACCTTTTTTAAATCTACTTGAACTTACTGCGCAAGCTGCGGTGCAAAAGGTGCCAGGGCTCTTCAAAGTGGGCTTACTCGGCTCCTCAGCCTTGGGCCTTACCAAAATTTATGAGCCCATATTCGCGAACTTGGACGTCGAGGTGTGTTATCCGGAGGCAGCTGAGCAGCAGCAGGTCATGCACTTGATTAAAACAATTAAAGCGAAAAAAACAGCGAGCGATGCGGGCTTAATTTTAGCAAAAGCAACAGACCAATTGCTTGCTAAAAACGTGGACGTAATCATTATTGCGTGCACGGAACTGTCACTCGTAACCAATCTGCTTCAGCAACACCTCGTCACTGTTGACGCGGCCGATGTGCTGGCTCGAGAAGTGGTGCGGCGAAGCACTCGGGGATCAGCTAGCTCTGCCTCTTAGGATCTGTCGATCGGTTGAACGCTAGAGCTCGCGGTCGCCAAGAAATATCCGCTTCAAATCCCCTTTACAGGTATAACTTAAGTAAATGAGATAGATCGAAAGATAAGGCGATCCCAGGAAAACAGCGCCTATGCCCAGCAAATTACCCCGCACTGAAAACTGATTACGCCATGCGACCCACGTTCCCGACA
>OBPT01000141.1_pt1 | contig 22246 bp, 25 predicted proteins | sample 1534671 | NCBI WGS metagenome assembly OBPT01 (sample SAMEA3275494, study PRJEB22092) | marine metagenome | biome: ENVO:00000447 marine biome; feature: ENVO:00002042 Surface water; material: ENVO:00002010 seawater | collected 2014-06-21T11:00:00+00 | depth 1 m | reverse complement strand
GACTGTGAGGTTGTTGGCAACAGTCGTATTACCTGAGCTAGTCGTGATGGCTGTTGCGCCGTCAGTGCTGTTGATTTGGCCTACTTGAATTTCGCTCATGGCAGTAACTCCTTCAATTCGTCAGGCGTAGTTGCCGCATCCATTGCAGTCTGCATCGCCGCATACTTGTCACGCACAACCTGTCGTGCCGCTTCAGCCGCTTCAGCTTCAGTCGGAATCGTTGCCTTGATGTCTAACGGTGCAAATTCTTCAGAGCGAGCCTGTCTGCGCTTTTCATGTGCAATGGCTTTTGCTTTGGTCATGTCCACTGTAATCATTTCGTTTCCCATCCAGTTGTATCGACTGTCCAAGCGTCACGGAATGTACGGTCAGAAGGAATCTCAGATACGTCAACAATCTTGTACTGTACACCGTCAGGAATGTCCTTCATGGCAAGCTCTACTGACACCGCAGGGATAATCACTGCCACACCGCCTTCATCTGTTTTGTAAATAATACGGTTCATAGTTTTCTCCTAGCGGAATATGGCAACGCTAACAAACTGAGAATCCCCATAAGCATTGGGATCAACAGTAATCCTTACAGCACTGGCCGTGGAATTAACATGATTACCGCTTGTCTGCACCCTGTTCGTGTTAAATGTAAAAGGAGGATTCCCATTACCGTTCGTGCCTACTGAGCCAATAATGGCATAATTAGCATCGGGCATTGCGGTACTAAAGTTTAAAGTAAAATCATTTGTTGCATTATCGGTTACAGATGAAATGTTTCCACTACCACGAGTAGTCATGTATAACCCATTAAAGTTCACCCACGCCCGACACGCATAGATCGGTGCAGAGCCTGTGGCGTTAGTGGCTGTCTTGACCTGTGACTCAATATCAGAGGCTGAAGTGATGACAGTGCCTGCTTCGTCTGGAAGGTTGAGAGTGCGATCTGTGTTGCTGTTCGGAGCCTCTAGCGTAAACGTACCTGTCCCGCTTGCGTTGCCCTTGATTGCTATATTCGACACGGTAGCTCCTCTTACGGCTTAGTAGGCCAAGTAACGTCATCAAGAGACGTTGCGTTGTCTGTGATGTCACGCAGTGCCTGACGGTATGTTGTCTGCTCTGCTGTCATGGTGAGGTCAGAAGATGCCCACCAGTCTGTCTGAGCAATCAGACGATCACGCTCTGCACGGAGTGCCTTCATAGGCTCTGCCGCAGTCAGTTCAGTCTGCTTTGCAGATACCTGAGTCCACGTTACGCCCCAGTCAGCAGGGTCTGACGACTCAATCGCTGAACCGTTGGCATCTGCCCCTGTCACTTTCCGGAACATAGTCCCGAACTCTGCTTCTGTTGTAGGTTCGCCACGGAGAACCCCTTCTGTGATGTTAAGCTCTGAGAGAGCCTGTGATACGCTTGCCATGTGTGTTTCTCCTTTAGCCTGCGATTTCCATTAGGGTAATAGTAGCGGAAGCTTCATTTGCATGAAGTATCATTCCTTGACTTTGAACCTTTATGTATATGGTGTATGTAAGTGCTGATGTTGATGCAGGACTGTCCATATACAACAAACCCATTTGCATAATTTCACGCCCCTGACTAATAGGGTTCATTGTCGATAAGCTGTTATTTGAGTTTGCTCCGTCCGCAATGTTCGTACTACCCCGAAATACAGTAGTATCAATTCTAATTCCTGCGTTGTCATCCAAGGGCATACTTGCTTGAATCAAAACTTTACTAGACGTTGATGTAGGCGTAATGGTTGCAGTTAATGGAGTAGTAGTATAGGACGTACTTGTTATAGTTGTGTTTGCACCTTCATACACTCCGCTAACAACCTGCAACACAGACCCTGTGGTATTCAACCCCAAGTCAGCCGCTGTTGGAGTACCGCCTGCCGCAGTTTGGATGGTGTCTACTTTGATGATACTTGCCATTATCCTGCGATCTCCATTGCTGTTAGGTGAGACGGCGTAATAAATGAAGTATTGGCCCACCGTCTTCCAACAGAGATATTGCTCCCTGAAGTATAGTTACCAATCGTCATTTTGTAGGTTAAAGCGGACGCTGAGGCAGGGGAATCTAAGTAAGACCCTGCCGCTTGATGCGTTTCGTAGTTATCGTAAGTACCGTCACCTTCGTTTCCAATATGCCCTGTAGAAGCCTCCGTAGTGGCATCGCTTAATGCGATGTCTGTAGAGCCTCTTACTAGCCTAAATAGTATGTCCGGTCTTGTTGCGTCAGAACCAATGATAAACGACCAAGTAAGTAATATTTTACTGGATGCTGAACTAGGTGTGATTGTCACAGACAGATCAGGAATATCTACATAACTTGTAGAGGTTGTCGTGAATGAGTCACTCTTCCACGCCTGTACAACCTGAATCACATGACCGGGGATCACTACGGTGTCAGCAGAGGCAATGCCTGCAATCTCATCGACGAATATCTTGCTCATCCTGCGATCTCCATTACTGTAATTGTTGATGCGCTTCTTGGTTCGTAATTAGCGGTATCTCTATCATCTCTTGAACGATTAACATAAATAGCATTTTCATTATCTAAACCACGCATTTGAACTTTATAGGTTGTAGCACTTGTCGTTGCTGGGGAATCTAAGTAATTTATGGAATCACCTTCTAAGGTATAAATACTTTGAGATTGATGCCCCCCAGCAGATATTCTTGGTCGGCTTCCGGCGGCATCACCTATGCAAACAGCGGTGCTATCCCTCATCAACCGAAAATATGTTCTTTCACTGCCTTGCCCATTAAACTTTATTTCGGCAAATACAAGAATTTTGCTTGATGTAGACGATGGGGTTATAGAAACACTCAATCCAGTTACATCCGTGAATGTTGTTGATGTCATAGAAAATACATCCGACTTAGTCGTACTCACCACCTGAATCACATGACCCGGCGCATACAACGTCTGCCCTGCCGGGATAATCACCTTGTTGGCATTTGCGCCACTCGTTAACCCTTTGAGGGTTTCTACATATAGTTCTGATGCCATCTATACCACCGTTAGTGTGCCGTTGACTGTGATGGTCTCGTTCACCGTCACAGGGCCAACGATAGCCGCATTGTCACCCGATGGAATCGTGATCGCTGTATCCACCGTGTCGTCGTTAGAAAAGTAACCCAACTCCATCTTGTTCTCTGGAGCCACGATACCTGTTGTACCATTGATTGAAATCGTCATACGATAACCCACCTTGAGCCTGTTGGAATTGTAACCGTCACGCCAGTGGCAATATCGACTGGGCCTGCCGCAATAGCGTTATTGCTTGTAGTGATTGTGTAGTCTGCTGTAATGCTGTTGGCGTGTTCAAACAAACCGAATGTGGTGTTGTTGCCGCCACCGCCGCCTGCAATAGCTCCCCACTCAGATCCGTCATATCCTTCAAACTGTGTTTCAGTTGAGTTAAACCGAAACATACCTGCGGCGGGTGTTGCATCACGCTGTGCTGTTGTACCGACTGGGATCTCAGCAGAGCCTGTGGTTGCTGTCTGATTCACCTTTGTGGCGATTGTGGCTAACTGTGCATACAGTGCCAGGATCTCTGTCTCGATTGCAGCCAAGCCTGAGATCGCTGTCGTCGCAACAGTGCCGTCTTCAATGTCGGCAAGTGTTGCCATGTCTGCGGCGCGGTCTGCCAGGGTGTTCATGTCAGCGACAATGGCAGCTGTTGCCAGTGTGTTCATGTCACTGACGACATCAGCTGTACCCAGAGTATTTAGATCGGCAATTGCGTCAGCAGTTCCAAGAAGCCCGATCTCGGTTGTCTTGGCAGCCAGCGCCTGGATGTCCGCCGAGTCACCTGACACAGTCGTAATCTCACTGGTGATATCTGCAAGTGCATCCATGTCTGCAACGATTGCTGCCGTTGCAAGCGTGTTCATGTCTGCAACTACGTCTGCTGTCCCCAGGGTATTCATGTCCGCCACAACGTCTGCTGTGCCGAGTGTGTTCATGTCTGCAATGGCATCTGCTGTACCGAGCAGCGCCATCTCTGAGGTGACATTTGCAAGAGCGTCCATGTCTGCGACAATCGCTGCGGTCGCAAGTGTATTCATGTCAGCAACGACATCTGCTGTGCCAAGGGTTGCTAGATCAGCAACCGCGTCTGCCGTACCAAGACGACCGATCTCTGTCACCTTGTCAGCAACTGCATCCAGGTCTGCCACAATTGCAGCAGTACCGAGCGTATTCATGTCGGCAATAGCGTCTGCTGTACCGAGCAATGCAACCTGGGCGTCAACCGCTGCTACTGCTGTGACATCCGACGCAATCGCTGCTACGTCTTGAATCGCATCCGTTGCGTCGGTGCCATCCTCGATGTCAGCCAGAGTCTTAATGTCTGTCGCAACCTCTGCCAGGGTTGTCACGTCATCTGAAGGGACGGCAGCAGCAACATCACCATTTGCGTCGAAAGACAGGAACGCATTCACGCGATCGGCTTTCTTTGGAAGAATCATGGTAATGCCGGTCGGGTCAAAGACCGGAGCCTTGACTGACCTGGCGGTTTCTTCAGCGATCTGCTGTACAAAGATAGTCAAAGCATCAAGCTGCTCGTTCAGAGCTGACGCCTTGAGATCACCAGCCGTCACAAAGTCAGTGGTGCGCTCAATATCTCTAGCACCAACAATAATGACCAGGTCGTCAGCATCTGGAGTCGCCGGGACGTTACCGCCTACGTTAACAACTAACGTGACTGATCCGGTGCCGTTTGCGTTGATGGTGACCGAGTAGTCTGTTGTCTTAGTTAAGACCGTCTCATTGAAATAAACTGCAACATCATCGTCGTCTAGAATTTCAAACGAAAAGGCATACGGACCAACGCCTGAAGCGCCAGTAAACGAAACCTTTCTTGCTACTGCGTTAATGTTAAAGTCAGCCATTTCTATCTCCGGCTAAAGTAATCTCTTTGTACCATAAAACGTCACTGAACTGAATTGACTTTCAATCTCAGTTGTGCGTCATCTTCAATTAACAACTGCCGAGCAGCTGACCTGTAGTCGCTGTGAATATTTCTGATGACCGTCATCTTGTCGGCTTTTGTCGGAAGCTCGGCATACTCAGGACTTTTGATAATGTTTTCTAGTTCGATCAAGACCGTTCCTTCAGGGTCATACTTGTCGTCCCCTGGTAGACGTCCAAACATATCTATTAAGTTTGTGGTGCGAATCCACTGGTTGTACTGCTCTGCATTGAGTAGTACGCCGTCAATCTTTTGAGGCGTCCTGCTGATGCCGTCGCCTAGATCCATCATCTCTTTGTCGACAACGCTAAACTTTGCGTCCTTGATTCTAACAGGTGACCAGAACTCCCACCAAACGCCAGTGCCTACAGTTAACTCTTCGCCCCACTCATTAAGCTTTGGCGGCAAATCCTTGTTGAAGAACGGGTTCCTAGCTTTGGCTTTTTGCAGTGCAGAATAGAATCCTCTGGCAAATGCTGGCAGCGTTGTAACGTCTTCACCCAGGAATCCTTCGGATGGCAACATCGTGTTCTTTGCTTGCGTGTCGATCTGCCTGGTGACACCAGCTGTAAAGGAGCTGACAGTTGGAGCTAGTGTCAGCGCCGCCTCTGTCATCTTTTCCCCAAGAAGCCCAAACAGTGCATCAAACTTTTCTGCACCTGATGGACGTTGCATTGCTGACTGGATTTCAGAAAGCCCTTGGAGCAGTGGCATTTCAATTAAGTATTCAGCCAGGCCAACAGACATGGCCATAGCCATCTCATCTAGAGTCTCTTGATTTGTTTCATACTGAGCGTAGTACGCAAAATCAGCAGCCATTGCTAATACGCCAGAGATTGGGTCAAACCTAGAATATGTGATTGACTTGTAGCTGCCGTCTTCCTGCCTGATGTTGATCGAGTATGGCTGGAACCCTTGGCGGAGCATTGCGGCCCTTGCCTCTTTATCAGACGGACCAGCTCCAAAGATTCGTATTGATTGGTCTTCGCCATCTAGGCCAAAGGCCGCATACGCAAACGATCCAAAGATAGCAGAACCCATTGCTGCTTTAGCTAAAGCAACGTCTGCCTCCCGGCCACCGGCTGTTACCTTTTTATAAAAGCCAGGATACACAAGCATTGCCGGGCTGCGCTCTAGCGTTGCCTTCATGACATTGACCGGAGTCTTAAAGAACGGCACAAACAGTTTTGCTATCGGGTGATTGAGAGCGCCCTGCATTTGAGCAAGGAAACCATCTAAGTCACCCTGGAACGTCATGTCTCTAGCCGCCTCAACGACAGACCTTTTGACGTCTTCAGAAGGGTTGTTAATGACGTTGGCGCGCTCCAAGGCATAAGCCTTTTTAGCATCCTCTACTGAGCCGCCAGTCTTGATTGTCATTTCGTACATATCAGACGCACGCATAGATGCAATCTGATACAGAGTGACCCGTCCACCGATCGCCTTAAAGAACTCGTCTTCTGCAAGCAAAGCCCTACCGCCCAACCTGGCGTATATTCCAAAAGCATTGACCGCTCCAGAAATTGCGCCATCGTCAAACATCTTCCGTGGATCGCCAGTTGTGCCGATCGCTCTGCGAGTCCTGACGTCTATTTTCGACGCAAGGTCAGATGGAGTTTCGGTCAATGCTGTTTTGCCGGCCATCATAAATGCGTCACCTAAAGCAGCTCGCATTCCTTCTAACTGAGCCAAGCCTTCTCTAGCTCGGACACGGTCCTTGTTGCCCGTAATCGTAGAGCGCAGCTTGCCAAAGCCAGACGCGACAAAAGTCTCCATCACATTCATCGCCATGTAGGTCGCGTTGCCGGCGATGTTAACCATGTGCGTCACGGGTGATGTCAGGATTGCGTTAATCCAAACTTCCGTGATCACGTCCATAGACTTGGCGTTTGCTGCCTTCTTGATAAAGCGCGCTTGTGCAGACGGGTCTGTGATCGCTAGGTAATGGCGTCCGACATATTCAATATCTTGCGAGGTCTTAGCGCCGAATAAAGTCAGCTCTTCAATAACTGATGGCACTCCGCGACGCTGTAGTTCTCCGGCTAGCTGCACTGTGCGCGCTGCCTCGGAGACAGTGCCAGATAGATTCTCTGCTACCCGACCACTAACCGTCGCCATTTGTAAGGCAGCCATCATTGCTGCCTCACGCTCTGGGCCAGTTGGCATTTGGAACGCCTCAGAAAACGCTGACCGAGATTGCTTGATCAATTGGCTGTACGCCAACATCCCCGCCAAGAAATCTTCTGGTGGTAACACATCGCCCGGCTGGCGTTTTGCTAGATCAAACACAACCTGGTCTAAGCCGCGCTCTTGAGCCATGACCATCATTTGCTCAAAGGTGATCGTTCCGCGCCGAGCCTTTTCAAACAGCCCTTGGTTTGCGTCCTTAAACTTTGCCAGATAGGCAGCGGCATCAAACTCACCGCCAGCCTCAAAGATAGCCGGGAAGTTTAATCCTTTGACGTATTCACCGCCGAGCTGCTCATTGATTAGCTTTAGCTCATCTGGGTCTGCTGGCGCCACGACGATTGTCCGACCAACCTGTTGGATCGGTGGAGGTGGAGCAGCATCCATTGTGACGCGCTTCTCAGCCTCTAGCGCCCTGTCCTTAACTGCCTCTAGTCCAGACTTGATTACCGACCCAAGGCCAGCAACTTGTACAGGCTCCGGATTGGCAATGACGTCGTCTTCTGGCTCTAAGGCATCGGGCTGGTAGGTCGCCTCAGTGGTGGCATCCTCGGCTTGCATTTGATCAACGACAGGATCAATTGCCTCATTGGTCTTGAGCGCTTTCGTCTCCAGTGCGGCGACGATCGTGTCTTCAACTTTATCGTTTATCTTCTGCTCGATCATTAGTCGCCTCCTGTTGAGCCTGGCGACTCAGTGCTTGCTATTTTGGTCGAATCTGTTCCGGCAACTCTGCGATTTCTTCCGCGCCCAGGTCGTTTAGACTTTGGTTTGGGAACGCCAGGCCCAGATAATTCTCCAGCGTTACTGGTATTTGATACTTCTGGAGCAATTGCACTACCGGATCGTTCCCACTCTGGGGCATCGATTCCTCCTGCGTGCTTGATAACTGCATCTCGCGCCTCCTCTAAGGTTAGATCGCCTGACTTGTATTGATTCCAGACGTTATCAACGTATTGTACATTACTGGATTGACCTTTGTAACTCGGGGTAAACAGCCCTCGTACAGCTTCCCATGTGATGGACTGCATTTCTCTTGGCAACACTCCGCGATCCCTGGCCGCTTGGCGGTACGCTTCTGCGTACAAACCATATGTTCCTTTCGACCCGGTAACTGAAGAATTAGCTATCCCTGTGCCGCCAAAATTGTGTGTTACTTCAGTAGACTTTCCAGACAGTGGTCTAATTAAGCCAGCCGCTACTGCATGAGTATCTATGGTTACATCTCCAGCGTCGTCCATTGGTGCATACATATTGTTATAAAAACTACGCACCTTATGCTGATCGCCTAGTTTGCTACTAATGTTTGCTAATTCTGGATTATCTAATATTTCAACAGCTTTACCAATTTCTGAGAGAGAACCCCACCCCGTTTTAAATGGTTCTCCAGTCTTTCCTGACACTCTTACGCCTTGAGTGCTTCCTTCTGGACTAATTACATAATGTTCGCGGGGATTGTTTGCCTCATCGTAAATCCTCAACCACATCGCCTTTTCTCCAGGCGTTTCAAGTTGAGAATACGTTTTGCCGGAAATGCCATTTAAAATTGGTGCGTACTTTTCTTGACCAAATATTTTTGCAGCGGTTGTCGCCATCTTCTCAGACCAAGGTTCATTTGCTTTATTAACATGAATATCGACTACTCGCTTTCCAAGCGACACGTTCATAAACCAATCTTTTTGAGGTGACAAAACAGCCATGACGCCAGCAACTGCTTGGTCTGGAACTTGATATTCCGCTGCTACATCATCAACAATTTTCCTTGCACCAACGTACCATTGCTTGCTGCGCTGTCTTGTGGCATCGGGAACCGAATCATATAAATACAACAAGTTATCCTTAACGTGCTGTATCAACTCATCGGCAGCCTGAACAGGCTCTGTTGCTTTAATGTTCGGATATGTTTGGACAACTGCTGCATTTTTATTAAATGCTTTTTCGTCAGCTTTTGCTGAGTCAATCCCAACTTGCAATCTTTGCTCTAATGGATTTTCAGTAGCTGCTTTTGCGGTTGGCAACCTAGAACTAACAATGTTTGTTTCCATTGGCTTTTGTGTTAAAGCCTTGATGCCCACAATCGCCTCATCAATAGCCGCTACAGGATCAATGCCAGACTGCAATGTCGTACCAGTGCCACGCTCTGCCACACGCGCTGGCGCGCCGGCTGCGTAATCCACGGCTGAATCTTTTAGCCACTTAGCGCCTTTAAGCAGCTGCTTGGCTCCAGGTATTGCATTGACAACAATCGATGACAGCTCTCCGCCAAGATAGCCCTCACCGAACGCTTCGACTTGCTCATCGCTAAAGCCTAGATCTTTGCCTTGCTCTTTTAAGAACTCACCGACTTGAGCCGATGGAACATACTTGAGCATATTCAATACGCTATCTAGTTTCTTGCCTTCCTCTGCTGTAATCATACCCGCCGCAATCAAAGGGGGCAGGGTAATCAAGTCAGGCAAAGTTAGAAGCACTGCTGTTGTGAAACCTAGTGGAGCGCCAATTGCCTGAAACGCTTCACGCTCAAACATTTTCTTTTGCTCTTCCACTGGAAGCTCTGCCCTGCCGAGCATATAACTTGGGTCGGGTCGACCGGTCGCTCCAATCATTGGTTCAAAGGATGTAACCTCTGGAGACTCGGCGATCTCAGCTCTCGTCGGCTCGACAGCTCTCGGAACCCAAGTAGTCAAGCCGTCTTCGCCCACACTTAAATCAAACTCATTAGAGCCAGATGACATCCTGTTGAAGCCTTGAGTCAGCGCGTCATCAAATGTATTGCTCATTGTTGCGCCTCGATTCGTATCAGTAAGGGTAAAAGCTTGTCTATTGCTTGTGTGCGCCTGGCTTCATTTGGATACAAGCCTGGGTTATTAGTGATTGCATCTAACAGCTCTTGAGCAGATAGATTCTGCAAACTAGATATCGTCCTCAGCTCATCGCCCAGCTGCTCTGCTGAACGCCTCAGAGAGTCGTTTGCCAGGTCATCACCGCTGCCTTCTAGATCCCTGATTGCGTCTCGCACAAACTGAAGCGCATCAATACCTGGGTTTTCATCCATAGCAATGATTAGCTCGTTCTGGATCTTAGCAACTTCTTGCTGCGCGATTCTATTCACGCCAGCTGCGTTGAACAGTGGCTGATCAGGCAGCCCACGCGCACCTTTCAAGAAAGTAATCGCCTTAGTGTAACCTTGGTTTTCTTGCGCCTTGATATCTGACATAAAGGTTTTATATGAAGCAATGCTGAGGTCGCCGTCATTGAAAGCGCTATCGACATCACCTTGAGTGAGCTGGTTGCGTAGCGACAAAACTTCTAAGTTGCGAACAACTTGCGGTTTATCAATTCCCGCTGTAGTCGCTGCCACCTCAGACTTAGACGCCCAAGCCGTAGGATCTTTTTTCTTCAGCTCCAAAAGAATAGACTCCATCTCTTCTCTTTCGCCGTTGAGAAACGCTACTGTAAAGCTAGCTTGTAGCTCATTTGACTCTTTAATCCTTTTCTTCTCTTTTGCTGATTCGGCTTGCGACTCCAGGCTGAACTTGTTAGACAGAGCTGCGTTCAGCTCACCAAACAGAGTTCTGCGCTCTTGATTTGTTAATATGTCAAATGTCGCCTGGACCTCTTTGTCCTCAAACTTTTCGGTGCCGCCTTTCAATATGTTGAGCGCAACGCCAGGCTTTAACATTGCCTCATCCATCACAACACCAATCTTGGCGTCAGACACAGCCTTATCTAAGTCTGCTATCGCTTGTTTTGCGAAAGATGGGTCATCGATTTGCATAGCGTATTCAAGGATCTTGTCCCTTGATGCCTCGATCATTTGGTCAACAGTAACAACTTCTTTTGTTTCTTCATTAACTTGCGGCCCAGCCCTGACTATTGTTTCTGCTGATCTAATAACGTTATCAACTCCAGCGCGGTAACTAATTTCTAAGTCTTTCTTTGCAGCGACAGCTTCTTGTTTAGCTGCTGCCAAATACGCTGAGTTAGAGCTAAGTCCAATTGACGCAGAAAACTGTTGCGCTGCGAGCGGGTCAATGGAGCGCAGGATTTCAGATTGAGAACTTGCTAAAAGCTGAAGCCGAGTTCCCATGTCGTCTAACGTGATCTCGCCTTTTTCATATGCGGTTTGAATATCGATCACAGACTTTCTGGCTTCGATCTCCATTGACGTAGTCAGAGACGATAACGCGGCCTCCCTAGCTGTCTGACCAAACACAGTCGTCTTGTCACCAGGTACTTGTTTTGCTGGGTCTTCACCGCGTGCGATTGCATCTTTTAGCTGCTGGGCAGATGGTGCGTTGAGCGCGCCGTACTCACGACCTGTGACTTTAGCCTCGACCTCTGCTTGACGAAACGCAAAGTTAGACAGGCGATCTAACTGCTGGGACAAAACCTGACTTGTGCGACCAGCTTCTTGAATACCGACGGTGGTCATCTGAGGGATTGATGCAGACTGGATTCCTGCTTTCTGATAGATCGGCATTACCATTGATTAACCCCCGGGGACCATTGAAGGCATTCCCAAACTACTGGCTGTAGGATAAAAAGTATTCTGGACAGCCCCTGTAACACTTCCGCCTCCTGCAAAGCCGCCGAAATTAGACGGAGCTGACCCTAACGTACCGACCGATGCGACTGCCATACCCATAGTGCCGATCGCACTATACAGACCTTGGCGTCTAGCCTGAGACGCAGCGCTGTTGTACTGAGCTGCGTTGATGTCGCCAGCAGCAATGCTTAAAGCTGCGTTCTCTTCTGTCATGTAATACTCTCGCACACCCAACTTGGTGCCGTAGTCCTTGATTCCTTGAGCCGTGCCGCTATATGGATCTAGGCCGCCTGACGCAGCTCTTGCGGTAACAGTTCCTAGATTCTGACGTAGCCGGCGCAAGACCTCAACGCCCTGCTCCTTATATTGGATTTCTGCGCGCTTGGCTTTTAGAGTCTCGGTTCTGGCCTGGCGCTGATAAGCCTGTGCTTGCGCTCGACCAGCCTGGATCTGACCCACTGCACTAGCAGCGGACAATCCTAGCCCGATCATTTGTAATGTAGTTAGTCCTGCCATTACTGCCATATTACTGTCCCACCGATACCTTATAGTCCAGAGCCAACACGTTCATCTTGAGCGGCACTGTCTGCGTAATTGTAATCTTACCTTCTTTGGTAAATCCGAGCAGAGGCCCAGTCTTTTTGATGCCTGTAAATTCTTGCACCGCTCGGTCTAGATTGTCTTCTCCAAACTGCCTAAACGCCACTTGCTCACCGTTAATGGTGACAGCCTGGGATTCAAAGTGTTCGCTGTTAATTTCTAATATCCGCTTCTTGAATCCTCGGATATTACCAGATGGCAGTCTTGGCTCTACAGGCATTGTCACGACTGTAGGTGTGTAATTCAAACCAATCGTATAACTCTCGGTTGCCGGGTCGGTAAAAGTAATCGACCCGCTGCTGACAGTCTTGTCAGCCTCGACAACACCATCCCTAACTACTTTGACAGTCTCTGCTTCTAGGTGATCTAGGCCGGAGACAGATGCAGTCGACGACCCAACGGTTGCGGTCTTCGCAGAATCTAAAGTCAAACCTTCAACAAACACCTCAACGTAGTAGACATCGCTGCCATTGATAGTTCTCTTGACTACGGCGTATGTGTCCGCGATATCGACGCCAACAGCCAGGTAGTCACCGTCTGTCGTCCACTCGGACGGAGCAATGATTTCCTGGGACCGCAACAATGTATAGCAAGCGATGCTGCCATCGTCTTCATTGACGACCAATAGCTGATCTCCTTCATCGGTTGATGTTGCCTTGCGAACCGCAAGATCCGATGGAGATTTAAGTAAATGCGACGATAGTAGCGAGATCTTGGTTGTGACATAGCCTTGTACTGTGTCTGAGAATATGAACTCAGATAAAGCCTTGCCCTGACGCTGTACAAAGACCGTGGCGCCATCGACGTTAACTACCCGTATGCCCACCCTCGCTCCATTAGATGTTTGCTCCTGGACCGCTAGGTTGGACGGAGTGATAGGATCACCCAGGGTTTGCGGAATGTAGAACTCGCCGCCGGTGGTAAAGATCTGCATATTACGACCAGCGTACAAATCAACGATCGCATTGAATCGGCCAGTGTCTAGCGTTGCTTCAATCGCCGCGTCGTCAAAGTTTTCGCCTGGGTCAAAGTTAAAAAAGTTTCCTACCCGGCTGCCCCATATTGTAGATGGGCGCGATGATGCACCACCAAAGTACAACCGACCTTCGTAGAATACTGCGCTACGCGGCCAGCCCCTAGACGATGACCAGGTATCTTCGTACCCAGTTTCCAAGTCCCAGTCGCCTGAACTGACAGCAGAGGTATCGAACAACGGCACCTCTGATATTGCTTTGACGACTGTGCCGCTAACGTAGTCAATGATTCTCAGCCGCCCTTGCGGTGACACATTGATGTACTGATCGATGTGTGCAGCTAAAAATACTGAGCTACCAGCGGTTATCGTAATGTTGCCTGACGATGCGTCTGGGGTAATGGTTGCTGCTGGGTTAGATGAGCTGATCGTGAATGCGTGCTTAGGAACGAAATTAAAAGATAGAGTGCTGACCGTCCATGATGAGTCAGACGCGCCCCTAACAATTTTTTGTGGGGCCATCCCTTCTTGTACAACGATCAATGTGTCTGCTGACTGCGCCCAACACATCGTGGAAATGACAGAGCTAGTAATTAAAGAAACGTCTAGATAGTCATTACCGCTGCCGTTGATATCCGTGATCAGCTCACCGTCTTTGTAGATGTGAATTTGCTGATCAACAAAGATCAGCATATAGCTGTCATCTACTGAGAACTCAAACGGAACCATTCGCACAGCTGTCCCAGCAGCTGATGGCAGTGTTGAAATGTACTTGCTTCCATTGCGGCGAACAAAGCCGCCCTGGGGCTGTACAATGATGTTAGTGGCAGATTCTAGGCCGTTATAGTATTGCTGCAAGTCAATACGCGCACGCAGCTTTGGATCAAGCTCTCCAGAAGTAAAGTTGGTCTGAACTTGAATGACACGGCTCATCCGCGTACCGCTATCAAGGTAAAGTCTTGGAACGCCTCGTTAGAGTTGTTTGCTCCATCAATGCTAGCCGCTACCCGGAAATATCCTCCCCGGCGATTCTCAGCGACTGTGCCAAATGCCTTTTGATCAAAATACTGAGCCTTAGTGATCTGATCCGTTACTGTCTCGGCAATTTCTGCTGCCATTGCATATTTAAGCAACTGCACAAAGTATGTGGGCAATGCCGACTCGCCTACTGAATTTTGATAATCAACAAAGATTGTCTCTTCGTTTGTATTCAAGCTTGTGCCAAATATCTCCCATCCGTATTGGATTGGAGCAACACTGGTTGCGCTTGTATTAAATACAGCCCTGACCCCTGACATCATGTCGCCAGGCAAGGCGTACTGATACTTCCACTCGTTTGCCGGAGTCGATGTCAGTCGGGATAGCTGCACTTTTTTGAATGACCACGACCAAGGATAGGACGCGATAATGGAATCTTTCAAATCATCGTAAAGTCTGTCGCAGATCTGCGCTGCGTCAGTGCCGTCCGAAAACGACGAAAGAGGCGATGCCCCTAGTAGAATCAATGCGTCCGAACAGATGGACAGTTTGGTATCACCTGATGCCATGCGTCACCTCATGTAGAAAAGGCTCCCCGGAGGGAGCCGATCTATTTAGTCTGCGTCAGCAACGCTGATGGCTGTACCATCAGAAACGTCGACAACTGTTCCAGTGTTTGACAACACAATGACCAGTGACGCTGTTGGTGTAGCTGAGTCACGAACGTACATCAGATCACCGACTTTCAATAAGTCAGCTGCATCATTGAAGTAGCCTGATGTGTTCACTGTGGCGATCGCATCAGCAGATGTGTATGACCACATTTGCGGAGCGTTGCCAGCTTTTGACTGGCCGCCAATTGGCTGTAAGCCGTCTACTGAATATGCCATGTTTCAGTCTCCTTATGATTCGCGGCAAGTAATGTTCACGATACCTTCGTCATCGATCGACACTGCACCAGCTGAGAACATTGAAGCAACCAGGAAACTGGTCTTTTCAGCAATGTAGTCAACACGGCTGGTCTGACCCATGCCAACACCCAATCCAAGCGCGTCACGATGGAACGCATAGACTGTACGATCGTTAGATCCGTCGATTGGCAAACCACCTTCATCACGGTCGCCAAGTGTTACCACGTTGAAGCCGAGGAATGTGTTGATGTCGCCTTGGACAAGAGCCTTCACAGTGTTGAAATCAGAAGACGTGACTTCTGTTTCACCAAGCAGCGAATCCAAAGAATTTGCATGGATAACCAATACACGACCGTCAGCCGGTACGTTCTTGGCATCTAACGCCTTCTTTGCAGCGCGCATTTTGGCTACGTTCAAGTTTGAGTCTGTGCCTCCAATGTCATTGCTGACAGTATTTGGAGAAGACGCTGCCGCTAATGCATCAAGACAAACCTGATCCATGCGACGCGCAATTGCACCTGACACAACTTGTACAAGCTCTTGGCGCTCGTTGAAGTTGATTTTTTGCTGGTTGAAAATGTCTGAGTATTCTGCCGCAATGAAGTCGGACATAGTCGCAGTGACTTGCGAATATGAGACATTCAACGGAGTTACATCAGTCTGTGGTACGCGGATAGTTGCTGTGCCTTTCCCGATCTTAGGGAATTTAACAGTCGAACCTTCGACGTTGCTACGCTCGCGTGTGAGGCCAGCCAACATACGTTGACCCTGATAGGCTTGTTTGACCTCACTGTCGAAAAGCGTAACAAAAGCGTTTGATACTTGAATCGCCATTTGTAGCTTCCTTCAATAAAAAAATAAATAAGGTTTCCAAACTCGCCACGGTTGTCCAGGGTGGGCCGTTCCTGCAAGTTACCGGCTCAGGAAAGAGTTATCGGTTAATGCAATATAACTATTTTTTAAGGTGTGTCCAATAGAGAGAAGGGCGTCGATTGACGCCCTGTAGATCAAGCTTCTCCGTGAAATTCGTAGAATTTTCGCTCGACCATGTTTGTGTATCCCATATCCTTGCCGTACTTGGGGTCACTGAGCATCGACTGGAGATCTTCCAGAGTCGTAGAGTTGCCTTCCTGGATAGAGATATCTGGGATTGAGCGCTCGCCGTATGACTCTCTGATCTTGTTCAAAGCCATGATGTAGTCTCGATTGTCAGCCTTAGACGCAATCGCATCGACTTCTTCTGATGACAATGCACCTGAATTACCAAGCTTGGTCAGCCACTGATTAAGACCGCCGATGATCTTATCGGCTTTCGGTCCCAGCCTAGCCATCTCAGTCTCTTTGTTAGTCTCAACCTTGTCCATCATCTCGCCGACATGATTCATGTAGATCGACGTAATCTGGTCAAACTGATCCTGGCTCAGTCCGCTCTCGGCGGCAAACTTACTAAAGTCATTGAGCATTGCGTCGTCTTCTGTAACGCCGTGGTCTTTCAGTGAGGCGATATCGTAGTTGCCATCTTTAGGAGCTTTGTGCTTACCAGCAGACATTTTGCTCCGCAGCTCTTGATAAGATTTTGCTAGCCCTTCTATATCGGGGCCATCAGTGTCTGACCAGAACTGATCTAAGCCAGTCATGAACTCGGGGATCTCTCCCCAATCCATCGACTCATCAATAGGGTCAGATGCCTCGTTGTCAATCAGATGCGGCGCGTCATTGGGCTGCTCCTGATCTGTGTCTGATTCCAAGGCTGGGTTCAGCATACCCTTGCTGCCTTCAGGCTGCGCTTGCTGGTCTTCGCTTTCGGTAACTAAGTTTTCGGCTGCATCACTCATGCATTGCTTCCTCGATCGATTCGTCTAATGATTTCCCGGACAATTGAGTTTTGTCCTTCGCGTGCAAACCCATGTGATGGGTCTTCTCCCGGATACCAAGAGGGTTGATCAAGTGTCGTCCCCCTCAAATACTCCAGAACTTCTTGGCCGGCCTCATTTGAAAAGCATCGAACGAAAGCCAGGTCTAGATCATCCTGGCTAATCTTCTTATCAAGTAGGTGCCGGTTATCTGATTCTCTCAGGCCGTCCCATCCTTCCATTCTAATCACTCCTTATACTGGAGGTTCAGCTGGTAGCGCCGCTTGCTGTTGCTGCTGCGCCATCATCATTTGCTGCATCTCCATCATCATTTGCTCTTTTTGTTCAGGTGACGTCAGAAGTTTCTGAGGTACACCCATCTTTTCGGCAACATAGGTCAACATTTCTTCTTGGTTGATAGCCATTTGCCCAGCCTGACCAAACGCTTGAGCGATTTGGGCAAACTGCAACACCGAGTCCAAGTCCTCCATATTCTGAGCTTGAGCTAGTGGTGAAGTTGGTACGACCTTGACCTGGAGGCCATTGACCTTCAGCGGCAAGTCGATCACGTTCATTTGATCCATCACGACCAATACTCGGCGCACGATTGGAGTCATTGCCTCCGTGATCAATCTGCCATATGCCGAGCCTAAGTTTTGAGACAGTTCCTTCATGCGTTGCACGATCTCGGTCGCACTACGCGCTGACATATTGTCTGGCGGCAATGAATCGTCGTACAGCATCTTCTTGATATTCATCACCAGGTCATTGATGACCAGCTGTGATGTATTGAAGTCTGTTGCTGCGCGCAGTGGTCGCAGTGATTCACCCTGCGCTCCGCCATTTCGGGCAACAGGAATAATCGCACCCGGCGTAATCTGAATAGTTTGCGGATTCAGTACACCGTCATCAGCTGCTGTATAGACGCCCGACACAGCAAGAGAAGCGTTCTTAAGAACAAGCTCCTTGACCTTGTTGAGCGTTTTAACGTCAGGCAGTGCAGTGACCAGTGGACCGCGACCATAAACTTCGCCTGGCACCTTCATGAATCGAGATACGATCCACGGCGAAATGTCCATTGTACGATAGACCAGTTCACTAGCCGCATTCTTGTCTTTGGCATGGATCAAGTGATAACAGTAGGTATCCTCATCCACGTTGAATACTGTGGCCTCGATCAGATCGATTTCTTCATCTGGCTTTTTTTCAATCCGCTCTTGCAGTTGTGCTGGGATTTTAGCGTCTGGCCATTGCCGTTGTATTGCCTCACCTCGCAAACGCAGCTTTCTGTACACGTTATCAACCGTGCCATGCGGACCTTCTTCTAGAGCGACCAAGTATTGCGGCACAGGAATAAACCGAACCGGCACCTCTTCATCGCCTGGTTGAATCAGCATGACCGCCGTGCCAACACAGAGATCTAGCAGGAACTCCGACATCGCCAGGTCAAAGTTAGTCTGCCGGATCACATCAAACATCCGGGTGTTGTAGACCTCCAAAGCTTCACGCACTTCAGCGCTGCGCTCTTTAGGAATCTCATTGCCAGGCTCTAACGTACACCACTCTCGGTACGGCGGAAAAAGAGCTGACTGAATGCGGTTAGCAAACCGTTGCGTAGAGTTGATCGCCGTGGCATCAAACACCCGCGCCATCTTGTTCTGTCCGGCTGTCTTGCCTTCGTATTCACCCGAATACATATTGCGCTGAGGCAGTGCAAATTCGTAACACTCCTCATAAATTGTGCGCCAACTTTCCTTTCTAGCATCAGCCTTTTCCTGACGCTTCATGATTTCCTGCGGGCTGATGCGTGCCATATTTAACTATCCTGTTTGTTTCGTTTTGCAAAGGCGCGAGCCTCTGCCGGTGATGAGAAGCCCCATTTCTTTAATGCTAAGGCGTAGCGTGTTGGCTTTCCCTGGTCATCTTTCATAGGATGCTTCTTGATTGTCATACGGACCCGCCGCCGCCTAACGTGCTTGAGAGGTTGTCGTTGCGCGTTGGAGATAATAGAGAGCGGTATCCAGCAACACGACGACGCTTTGCTCTGATTTCTGCGGCAATGCGCTGCTGCTCTTGCTCTTCGGGACTGATCGTTGGCTCTGCTGGCTTTTCCGCCGTGGCCTTAGCTGTAGCGCTTGGGCGATCGTTTCCGCCACCGCCACCACTACTTTGCGCCCTGCGCTCTGATTCAGTTTGTGTGCGAACGTAGCCACCGCCGCCTTTGACATAGCCACCGCCGCCTTTGACACGGTTATCGCTACCCGCGCTTGGTGGCGCGTTGCCATAGCCATAACCTCCCGACTGATCATTTTTAGATGATGCGACACTAGATGAATCATCACCGCCCACAGGAGTAAATCGAGCTTGCGTGGTGGATTTTCCACCAGCTGCTACTTTGGCAGCTTCCGCTGCACGCTTTTGCTGGTCTGACTTTCTTTTTGACTGCGATGGAGAATCGCCGGATGGAGAGTCTGTTGCTGACATAAGAACCTCTACTGACCAGATAACTCGGTTGATAAACCACGCTGCGCGTCTTCTCGATCAGGCGAAAGCAGAGAGCGCGTCCCGCCTGTACGCCTTGCGCGTTGCTGGGCGGCTAGCTTGCGCTGCTCTTCAGAACGCTCTCGCTCTGCCCTGGCTTCCGCTTTTGCATTGAGTTCTTCTTGCTTCTTTTGTGCCGCTTTCTCTTCAGCAGTGGGACCACCGCCGCCACCAAAAATTCCACCCATCAGTAAATCCTCGCATACATCATATAGTCATACCCTTCAGGGCCATAAGCTTTCATCAGACCCTCTTCCTGAAACTTCAAGAACTTAGCCCAATTCATCGCCCGCTTGCGCTCGACACTTACCACAATTTGGATTCTGCGTAAACCAAGCGCTGGCCCAATGCTATCAAAAAACCGACGGGCGCCTCTACACAAAAGTGTACCATGCCTGATTGATAGTCGACCCGGGACCATCCAAGCCTCGGCATTGGTTGGCCATTTGACTTCGACTCCGAGACATAAAGCTGGCTGCATCTTGTAAAAAACCGTCCAGGCGTGATCGGCGTTTGCAATCGCCTCCAGACGCGCCGGTAGATTACCCATTGCATCAAACAGCTCTAGATCTGCCTGGCTTGGGATGATCCTCTCCATGTGCGACTCATGGAAAGGCATAAACACTAGGTCGCGCATATTCACCATCTTGGTCGCTTGTTCTGACGTCACCATATTGAGAAATCTGTCTTCGCTGTAAATTGTCCACCCCGCGCTCCGGCTGCACCGTACCGCCCGCCGTAGCCCCTAGTCATGACCTTATGCTCACCGCCACCGAGCATGAGATAGCCAAACGCATCACCAACGTGTGAATGCTCATTCTTATTCGGCGCATCCCTGAATCGCTCAGTGCCACCGCCGACGGCCACGCGCTTGAAGTGATAACCACCGGCCAATGATTTACGCAGCCGCTGACAATCCTTGTGTATTTGCAGTCCAGCGCGGCGATCAATGTACCTATTCATAGGCATCGCTCCCGCTTCACGGCGCACCTGGAAGTCGTTCGATGCTGTTGGTCTGGCGTTCATGCCGATCGTTCGCAGATGATCAAACGCTGTGACCTCAAAGATTTCATCACGTTTCTGTCCAGCCGGGTCACCCCAGACCAGTACATCCATCTTTGGATAGTTCGCATTGATCTCGTGCAGCAGCATTAAGCCGAACCGCTCCAGGCCCATGTCGTCGGTTACGATTTCTTTGAGTATGTTCCAGCGTCCATTTGCCAGGCGCTGACCAAAGACAGCTGCCGGAGTCAAACCAAAGTCGAGTCCGATGTGCAACGGCAGAGAGAGATCAACCTGTAGGCTGTCGTCCGACATTGTCGAGTCGTCATACTCTGGCCACACTGGTCGACCTTCCTGCACATACACATATTCGCCGCCGGCGTAGCAGCGAATCCAGTCTAGGTTCTTACCGCCAAGCTGCTGATCATAGTATCCGTTAGGTAGGTTGTTGATGTTCTCGGCTGTCGGACTAACCTTCCAAAACTTACCAGCCGCCGGTACGGCAGCCGGCTCATCAGGTAATGCCTCAATGACGCCGCCTGGCTGCTTGAAGAACTCCCACTTATACTTGCCGCGCACTGGCTCTTTCTCTGCGAGCCTGAACCACCAGTGGTCATCGTCCATTGGGTTGGTGTCCATCCAAATACCGCGCCAAGGACAACCGCCGTTACCTTTGGTTGGATAACGACCGACACGGTGTGTCAATCCCTGTACGACAGCTAACGGCAGCTCCCTGGCCTCATTCACCCAGGCACCAGTCAATTCTAGAGACAGCAGCTTCCTGACATCTTTCGGCTGATCGAGCGCCATGAAGATCACCTCACAATTGATGCCGGCTGCGTCCCCGCGCGAGGGCAGCTTGATGTGGTGACTGATCGGCGGCGACCAGCGCATTGGACCCCAGACGTTCTCCGGGAACAGCTCCAACCATGTCTTAATCGTCGTTGTACGCAGCTCTGGGTAGCTGTTCCGCACGATAACGAACCGAGAGTAGCGGATGCCATCTTTCGGCGATGGCGGCTGCTTGACGGCGCGCAGCATGATTTCGGCGGCGCAGCCGTAGGACTTCCCTGATCCCACCGGCCCCATTAGGCCGCGTACAAACGAATCGTCATGCAAGAACTTCCAGGTTGTCGGCGCACCAGAGAAATCTAGATCTAGGCCGCCGAGGATGTCGTCAGAAGAGGTGTTGCTGGTCTTCTTCTGCCTTCTGCTGTTGGTCGACCTCTGGCTCTGGTCCGTCGCTTTGCTCGTTCGTGCCATCTTCTAATACCTCATAGGTTGTGACCACTGGGCCTTTCATGTTGATCCCGATCACGCTTGGCCGGGAATCGCTGTCAGAGTTTGGTTCAGTTAGCCCATGATACCTAGCTAACACGCGCAGGGCTGAAAGCTTGTCATGCATCTCGACTTCGATCGCGTTGCCATATTGGTTTGGCGTGACCCGAACCTTCTTGATTGCTTTCTGGACGTGCTTGGGGATATCGGAGCTGCGTAGCAGGGCCATGCCGCCAGACTCGGTCCATTGCAGCACGTCGGTAATGTTCGACGCAGCGATGGCGTTCAGCTCCTGTTTGACGGCTTCTTTCTCATTGGCCGACCCAAGTGCCAATGTTTTGCGGGCGTCCCGCACTGACATCTTGCTCATAGCTTTTCTGCCACCTGGATGAATGGTTGATCT
>OBPT01000137.1_pt1 | contig 22410 bp, 20 predicted proteins | sample 1534671 | NCBI WGS metagenome assembly OBPT01 (sample SAMEA3275494, study PRJEB22092) | marine metagenome | biome: ENVO:00000447 marine biome; feature: ENVO:00002042 Surface water; material: ENVO:00002010 seawater | collected 2014-06-21T11:00:00+00 | depth 1 m | reverse complement strand
CGGCACCCAGGCAGGTTTGGACTGCGAGAATACGCGCATCTTCAGCAGGGAGCCCACCTTTGTGAGCTTCGTCGATCAGTGTTTCGAGAATCGAAAAAAAATACGCGGGCGCGCTGCCAGCGACGGCAATCACCGTATCGATTAGAGCCTCTTTATTTACCCAAATAGAGAGACCACAGGCATCGATAATGGCCTTTGCCAACACGCGCTGTTCGGCACTGACCCCTGCCGTGGCATATAAGCCAGCAGCCCCTTCACCGATCGTTGCGGGCGTGTTGGGCATGGCTCGAACGAGGGGATAGTCAGCGCCTAGGATGGCTAAAATTTGGGATGTTTGAATGCCTGCTGCCAACGAGATTAAAAGCGGTCGGCTGCGGTACAAGGCCTCACGGATTTCCTTGACGACACCAAGAATCTGCGATGGCTTCACGCCTAAAACAACCACATCGGCTTGTTCAACAAGATGAACGTTAGAGTAGCTAACGACTAAACCCAGTGATTCGAAGGCATTGAGTTTATCTGGCGATCGATTGCTGACGGCCAGTTGTTGGGCGGGAATATCGGCCGCAAGTAATCCTTCGATGATGGCTCGATTCATGTTGCCTGCGCCGATAAAGCTCAACTGCGATCCAATCACTGGTGTCTGGCTCCTAATTACTGCCCCAGATTATACGCGTCTTCTGATTTAACTGCGATCTCGGGCGCCGAAAAGGTCGGTGCCAACTCTGAGCATGGTGGCGCCTTCGGCGATGGCCGCCTCTAGGTCTTGCGACATGCCCATAGAGAGCGTATCGAGCTCGGGGATATCACGCTGCAAATCCTGCAGACACTGTCTTACTAGCGCGAAGGATTGCCGCTGTTCTGATACCGTTTCGGTGGGTTTCGGCAGCGCCATTAAGCCGCGTAAACGGATATTCGGCAGGGTTTGAACCGCGAGCGCGAGCTCTCGCACCTGCTCTAAGGTGACGCCGGCCTTGCTGTCTTCTAACGAGACATTGATTTGCAGGCAGAGGTTAATCGGCGGTAAATCTGGAGGCCGTTGTTCACTGATTCTGGTCGCTATTTTAAGTCGGTCTACACTGTGGACCCAGTCGAAATAGTGGGCGATAGGGCGGGTCTTGTTGGACTGAATCGGCCCAATGAAGTGCCAGGTTTTGTTCTCTCTGGGGAGCTCGCTAATTTTCTGAACGGCTTCTTGTAAATAATTTTCGCCGAAGTGTTGTAAGCCGCACTCGGCAGCGTATTCGATAAGGTGTGCGGGTTTGGTTTTACTCACAGCAATCAGGCTTACAGAATTGACATCTCGGCCATAGGTCGAGCAGGCGTGCTCAATTCGATTTAGCACTTTGCTGATATTGGCACCAATAGTTGCTTTGTTCATTCGCTAATACTACCTTAGGCGTTCACGACTCATAGTGTAACTGAATGAGCTGGGTCGAGACTGAGAATTTAGGGGAGTTTGGGTTGGATATTACAGAGCTGCTGGCTTTTAGTGCTAAACAGAACGCATCGGATCTGCATTTATCTGCTGGATTACCCCCTATGATTCGGGTTGATGGTGACGTTCGACGAATTAATCTTCCCGCGATGAGCCACACCGAGGTACAAGAGCTCATTTATGAAATTATGAACGACAAGCAGCGGAAAGAATTTGAGGAGTTTTTTGAGACTGATTTTTCGTTCGAGGTGCCAGGCGTCGCTCGATTTCGAGTCAATGCGTTCAATCACAATAGGGGTTGCGGCGGCGTCTTTAGAACCATTCCGTCTCGAGTGCTACCCATGGAAAGCTTGGGAATGGGTAAGGTGTTTCGGGATATCTCTATGATGCCCCGAGGTCTTGTGTTGGTGACCGGCCCGACCGGTTCAGGTAAGTCGACCACACTGGCCGCGATGATTGATTATATTAACGACAACAAGTACGAACACATCTTAACCATCGAAGATCCCATTGAATTTGTGCATGAAAGTAAAAAGTGCTTAGTAAATCAGCGAGAGGTGCACCGCGATACCTTGGGATTTGCAGAGGCTTTGCGATCAGCCTTACGCGAAGACCCCGATATTATCCTGGTCGGAGAGATGCGCGATCTGGAAACCATTCGCTTGGCACTTACCGCTGCTGAGACCGGCCACCTGGTTTTTGGCACCTTGCATACCACCTCGGCGGCGAAAACGATCGATCGTATTGTGGATGTGTTCCCGGCGGCTGAAAAAGCGATGGTCAGATCGATGCTCTCTGAATCTCTTCAAGCTGTTATTTCTCAAACCCTACTGAAGCGACAAACGGGCGGCCGTGTGGCGGCGCACGAAATTATGCGCGGCACTCCGGCTATTAGAAACTTGATCCGAGAAGATAAAATCGCACAAATGTATTCGGCGATACAAACGGGTCAGGCGGTAGGAATGCAGACTATGGATCAGTGTCTGCTTGATCTGGTAGCCGATCGAGTTATCACCAAAGAAGTTGCTCGCGAGAAAGCGCGATCCCCAGAGAATTTTGTCTAGCCAGTGGAAGCGCTTTCAGCCCAATAGCTCTCAAGAAGAAGCGCTGCCGCAAGGGCATCGATGGGCATTTTCTTGTAGTCACCTGAATGCCCTTGTGCCTTGGCATTTTGCTTGGCTTCGAAGCTGCTGAGGCGTTCGTCTATCAGCGCGATAGGCAGGCCGAAGCGTCCCTCTAATCGACGCGCAAACTTCAGCGCTCTCCGGGCCATGTCACTCTCGCTGCCATCCATATGCTTAGGATCACCCACCAGCAACCTATCAGGCTTCCAGGTTTTGATAAGGGTCTCGATCTGCTCCCATTTGGGGGTGCCATCTGTCGCCGAGAGAGTACACAGTGGTTGAGCACTGCAAAGCTGTGAGCTTCCGACTGCCACCCCAATCTGGGTTAGACCGTAGTCAAAGCAAAGTACGGTTGTTGGTTTAGGCATGCCCTGCTCGAGTGGGCATCAGGTGAATGTCGATGCCGAGTTGCAGGCTGGCTAAGCGGACTAGATCAGCCGCTTTAGTGTTAAAAACGAGCTCGGGACTGGCGGGTACCGTCAACCAGCTGTTGTCGCTGATCTCTTGTTCTAGTTGCCCTTTACCCCAACCGGCATAGCCAAGAGCCAGAGTAAATTCCTGTGGGCCGGTGCTGTGGCCGATGGCCTGCATGATATCGAGCGACGTAGTGAGTGCGATCTCGTCGCTCACGGCAAGCGTACTGTCATAAATGGTGCCGTCATAGGAGTGCAAGATGAAGCCGTGCTCAGGCTGCACCGGGCCACCAGACAGCACAGGTAGTCGTCCTACTGCGGGGGAGCAGGGGATATCGAGCTGCGCTAGCACATGCTCGAGTTCAAACTCGAGTGGTTTATTCAGCACAATACCCATCGCCCCATGCTCATCGTGCTCGCACAGAAAAGTCACGCTTTGGCTAAAGAAACCGGCATTGAGGGAAGGCATTGCGATGAGCAGGTGATTCTTTAAGCTAGAGACTTGCATAACGACTCCCATAACCCACTCCGTAGCCATAACGATAGCCAGTTTTCAGGGCGATGAAAAGTGTTATTGTGGGATCGGTTTAAATTCCCAAGTTCGGACAATTTGAATCTGATCTGCTTTGTCTCGCATCTCTGGTGGAAACGGGGGATAAGGGGCGGCCAAGCGGACGATTTTTGTGACCGCCTGATCCAATACCGCGTGTCCTGAAGACGCCAGCAATCGGGTCTCTAGGAGTCTCCCATCAAAGCCAATCGCCACTAATACCCGTACATCACCATAGATCCCATAACGCCTCGAGCTCTCAGGATAATACTGGTTACCGATGGTTTCGATGCTTTGTCGCCACAGGCGCAGGTACTCGGCTTCCACACTCGCCTTGGCGGCCTGTGAGTCGATTCGCAGAACTCTCGGCGCAGCGTTTAGGGCAATCTGAGTATGAGCGTACTCTAGTTGCAGATTCGCGAGCTGCTCTATTTCCTGCTGGGCATCCTGGTGACTCGCGTCAGGTTCGGGTGATCCTTGTGATTTTTGCGGCATCAACTGGCGTATATCAGGTCCATTCACTGCCGTTAACGCAGGCCGGTCGTTGGTATCGTTGGCCGTCTGTCCTTGCTGTGTTTCCCGGGCAGCCATAGTAGAGGGGGTGGATGCGCCGCGCTCATCGCGCTCGTCTTTCTGTCCGCTGGCAATTTGATCGGTTTGGGCAAGCTTAGAGAAGGTGTTCTCGTGTCTGACCTTGGTCACGGTAGAGAGGGTCACCTCTAACTGCTTGATGTTCTCTTGATTAACCGATGCACCAAAATTAAGACCTAAAATCAGGGCCGCGTGAACCAGAAACGCGAAAAATCCGCACAGAACGATCAGGCTACCGCGATCCGTCACAGAATCAAGACCATCCCTTTAATGCCGCTATGGTATCCATAAGTTGGCCGGCAATATCGAGTTCGTAAGCCGCATCAATCTCGCGTATGCAGGTTGGACTGGTGACGTTTATTTCGGTCAGAAAGTCTCCGATCACATCGAGTCCTACGAACAACAGCCCTTTTTCTTTCAAGCTTGGACCCACTTGCTCGGCAATCCAGCGATCTCTGTCGCTCAGTGGTTGAGCTCTGCCGGTCCCGCCAGCAGCCAGGTTACCGCGTGTTTCACCACTCGAAGGTACACGAGCCAGACAATAAGGTACCGGCTCACCATTGATCATCAGGATACGCTTGTCACCCTCTTTAATCTCGGGCAAATAACGCTGCGCCATAATGGTTTCAGTACCAAACTTAGTGAGCGTTTCTAAAATCACATTCACGTTCGGGTCGTCATATTTGACTCTAAAAATCGCACTGCCGCCCATCCCATCAAGGGGCTTGAAAATCACATCGCTATGCTCTGAATGAAAGCTTTTTAGGGCGTTGGGATCACGACTGACCAACAGAGGCGGGCAACACTCAGGAAACTGAGTGGCAAACATTTTTTCATTGCAGTCACGCAGAGATTGACAGCGATTGACCACCAGAGTGCCCAACTTTTCGGCCATTTCGAGCATGTGCGTGGTGTAGACGTATTCGTTATCAAAGGGTGGGTCTCGTCGCATTAAGATGACATCGAGGGTTGCGAGCTCAAGTGTCTCTGGTGCACCGTAGTCAAAGAAATGATCTGGATCTTTAAATACTTGTAAGGGTCGCATCCTACCGTAGGCTCGGCCCTCGGTGACGAACAAATCGCTGGGTGTCAGGTACCAAAGATCCCAACCGCGAGCGGCAGCTGCCCAAAGCATGGCGAGCGAGCTGTCTTTTTTGTAATTGATCTGTTCGATTGGGTCCATGACAATGCCGATGGCTGTCATATTATCATCCTCGTAGTCAGGGGCCGCTACAGTGTAAAGTCACCAAAGCGCTGCTGTAAAATACTCAATGCTGTGAGTGGCGCGGTTTCAGTTCGCAAGACCCGCGGACCGAGTACCCAAGCTCTGAACGATTGCCTTTCGGCGGCTGTTACCTCGGTCTCTGAGAACCCGCCCTCTGGACCAATCAAGATGCAAGCGCTCGTCACGTTGCTCGGCCAAGCGGCGTGTTCCGATCGGTGGTGCAGAATTACGGCAAGGTCGGCTTGCGCTGTTTGGATCCATTGCTCGAGTGGTTGGATTGGATGCACCGTTGGCACCACTGCTCTACCACATTGCTCGCACGCCGCAATGGCCACTTTTTGCCAGTGGAGGCGACGTTTCTCTGCGCGTTCTGGCACCAGCTTAACATCGCAACGCTCGCTTGTGAGCGGATAGATCACGTTCACCCCAAGCTCGGTTGCTTTCTGAACCACGGTATCCATTCGATCGCCCTTTGAGATAACGATCCCAAGTTCAGTCAGTAAGGGCGATTCTGTGGTATTAAGAACGCGACTGAGGACACTGAAGTGGGCACATTTTTTCTCTTCGCCGATAAGCTCAGCTTGATAATCATGACCGTCACCATTGAACAGGGTGACCATTGCCCCGAGTTTTAACCTCAGCACGCGCAGTAAGTGCTGACTTGCACTAGACTCCAAGACAATATTGGTTTGCGGTACGAGGGTTTGAGGGGTGAAGATTCTATTGACTCGCAAAGTATCCTGCACGCTTGAGTTCTGACACGATCGACATGATCGGCTCTACTTGGTTCATTGTATAGAAGTGTATCCCCGGCGCGCCAGATGCGAGAAGTTTCTGACATAAATCGGTGATAAATGTTTGACCAAAGAGAGTGAGAGCAGCGTTGTCATTGCCAAAGTCAGCCAGTTTTTTATCGAGCCAGCGGGGAATATCTGCACCGCAGTTGCGTGAAAATCGAGCCAGATTGTCGTAGTTTGTGATTGGCATGATGCCCGGATAAATCGGCTTAGTAATACCCATCTGTCTGCAGCTGTCGACAAACGAGGTGTAGGCATCGACGCTGAAAAAATACTGTGTGATGGCAGCGTCAGCGCCGGCATCAAATTTTCTTTTTAAGTTCTCGACATCTGCCGAGTAGGACTTTGCTTCCGGGTGAATTTCGGGATACGCCGCCACTTCTATGGTGAACTGGTCACCGGTTTGCGCCCTGATAAACTTGACCAGCTCGCTGGCATACACCAACTGTTGACTGCCGCCGGATCCGGAAGGCAAATCACCTCGCAAAGCCACCAAACGTTGGATGCCCATAGTTTGGTATTGACGCAGTAGCTCACCCATTCGATCTTCGGAATCAGTGCCAAAGCTCAGATGTGGCGCGACCTCGATGCCCAATTCGTGAATTGCCGAGACTGTGCCAATGGTGTTGTCTCGAGTGGATCCACCCGCACCATAAGTGACAGACACATAAGCGGGCTTTGTGGTGATCAGTGTCGGGATAACAACCGACAACAATTTTTCCCGCCCAGCATCGGTCTTGGGCGGGAAAAATTCATAGCTGAGTTGTTGCGTCGCCATTAGTACTTATAAGACTCCGATTTGAAGGGGCCCGCGACATCAACGTGGATGTAGTCGGCCTGCACTTTAGTCAGCCGAGTAATCACACCGCCGAATCCAGAGACCATGTGCTCTGCCACTTCCTCATCAAGGTGCTTGGGTAGCACTTCAACGGTAATGGCGTGCTGACGCAACTCGGGCTCAAGATCTGCGAACTTGCGCTCATACAAATAAATTTGTGCCAGTACTTGGTTGGCAAAAGAGCCATCCATGATGCGCGAGGGGTGACCGGTGGCATTACCAAGGTTCACTAAGCGGCCTTCAGAGAGCAGCAGCAGGTGGTCATTCTTGGCTCGGTCTCGGTAGACCGTGTGCACCTGTGGTTTGACCTCTTCCCACTCCCAGTTCTTGCGCATATAGGCAGTATCGATTTCGTTATCAAAGTGCCCAATATTACAGACAACTGCACCACTCTTGAGGGCTCTGAGCATGGCGGCATTACACACATTGTAGTTGCCGGTGGCGGTGACCAAGAGATCCACATTGCTCATGATAGTGTGATCGATACACTGATCAGTTTCATCATTAACGCCGTCTTTGAATGGACTCACGACTTCATAGCCATCCATGCAGGCCTGCATGGCGCAGATGGGATCAACTTCAGTGACTTTCACAATCATGCCTTCTTGACGCAGCGATTGAGCTGAGCCTTTACCGACATCGCCGTAGCCAATAACCAAGGCTTTCTTGCCTGACAACAGGTGATCCGTCGCGCGCTTAACAGCATCGCTCAGACTGTGGCGGCAGCCGTACTTGTTGTCATTTTTAGCTTTCGTGACCGCATCGTTAACGTTAATCGCAGGTACTTTAAGTTGACCGGCTTTTACCATCTCGAGCAATCGATGAACGCCCGTGGTCGTCTCTTCGGTGATGCCGTGCACGTTCTCGAGTACCTGTGGATAGCGCTCATGCAAAATACCAGTCAAGTCGCCGCCGTCGTCGAGGATCATGTTGGCATTCCAAGGTTTGCCATCCTTCAAGATCGTCTGTTCGATGCACCACTCGTACTCTTCTTCGGTTTCGCCTTTCCATGCATAAACAGGAATACCCGCGGCAGCGATGGCGGCTGCGGCATGATCTTGGGTCGAGAAAATGTTGCAGGAAGACCAGCGTACTTCTGCACCGAGTTCTATCAAGGTTTCGATCAGGACACCGGTTTGAATGGTCATGTGAATACAGCCGAGGATACGCGCGCCTGCAAGGGGTTGAGCGGCTTTATATTTGGCGCGCATGGCCATCAGCGCAGGCATTTCGCCTTCAGCGATACGGAGTTCTCGGCGACCCCAGTCGGCGAGTGAAAGATCTGCTACTTTATAGTCATCGAACGGTCGTAATTGGGTTACTGTGCTCATAGTCTGTTCCTCTGCCTTAAATCAAAAAATGGGTTTATAGCGCTTGTCTTAAGAGATCAACTTTGTCGGTTTTTTCCCAAGTGAATTCGGGCTCTTCGCGGCCAAAATGACCATAACTGGCGGTTTTCCGATAAATCGGACGCTTCAGGTCTAACATAGCCACTAGGCCGCCCGCCCTTAAATCAAAATGTTCTCTGATCAGTTGCACGATCGTGCTGTCTGGCACAGTGCCGGTGCCAAAAGTATTGATCGAAATCGAGGTGGGTTCAGAGACGCCGATAGCGTAGCTCACCTGTATTTCACAGCGTTTTGCAAGACCTGCCGCGACGATATTCTTTGCCACGTAACGACCTGCATAGGCCGCTGATCGATCCACTTTAGAGGGGTCCTTGCCAGAGAACGCCCCGCCACCGTGCCGTGCCATGCCACCATAGGTATCGACAATAATTTTTCTGCCAGTTAAACCGCAATCTCCGACCGGACCGCCGATAATAAATCGACCGGTTGGATTGATATGATATTGAGTGTCGCCATGGAGCCACTCTGCCGGTAGCACCGGACGGATAATGTGCTCAAGCACGAGAGCTTGCAGTTCTGTCTGGCTGATGTCTTCATCATGTTGCGTTGACAGCACCACGGCGTCGACCGCAACGGGGCGACCCGCTTCGTAGCGCAGTGTGACCTGACTTTTGGCATCTGGTCTCAGCCATTCCAGCTGACCGCTTTTGCGCAGCTCGGCTTGGCGTTCTACCAGTCGGTGAGCGAAGAAGATGGGCGCCGGCATCAGTGTCTCTGTTTCATCGGTCGCATATCCGAACATAAGCCCTTGGTCACCGGCACCCTGTTCTTTGGAGTCGGTCTCATCGACGCCAGCGGCAATATCGCCTGACTGTTTACCGATCGCGTTGAGTACCGCACATGAGGCGCCATCAAACCCCACTTTAGAACTGTTATAACCGATATCTAATACCACTCCGCGCACGATATCTTCTAAGTCAACATAGGTGTTGGTTCTGACTTCGCCGGCAACAATCACCATCCCTGTTTTGACTAGGGTTTCGACTGCTACTCGAGAGTCGGGATCATCTTTTAACATGGCATCTAGAATAGCGTCTGATATTTGATCGGCCACTTTGTCGGGATGACCCTCAGATACTGATTCCGAGGTAAAGATTGAATACTCGCTCATAGTTGTTCCTATATTAAAGACGTTGAAACTGTCTTATTTGAAGTTGAAATCCGTTGCGCTGCGCTAAGATGGTTTGGGTGAGTTCTGCAAGCCCGGCAGCCTGTGCCCACGAACTCAGCTCTTCTGGTTCAAAGCCAAGCCACAGGTCACCACAGGCCGTGTGAGCCCACGTTTGCTCATGTCGACAGAGTTCGGTGATCGTGACTATGCCTCGCGGTGCCAGAAGGCGTCGTATATCTCTGAAGATTTGCGCGGGAGCTGCCACATGGTGGAGTACCATATTGGTCACAATGCAGTGAAAACTCTCTGCCGCGAGTGCGTCTGTGGTGGTGTCCCCACTGACATAAGTTGTGTTGTCGAGGCCAAGTTCATGGCAGTAGCGCTGCGCTTTTGCAAGCATCTCTGCGCTGGTGTCGAGCGCCGTGACCCTAGTGAATCGACGGCTTAGCTCGGGCAAGAATGCGCCATCACCAGGCCCGATCTCTAAAGCGCACGCGCCCTCACTGAAAGCGGTGTTGTCGAGCAGTTGCGCAACAGCGTCGCCATAGTGGTAATGATCTGCGATCAAATCCTGCTCGTTTCTAAATTTGTCAGCATTGGCCTTAAAAAATGCGACTGAGGCATTGGCTCGCGCGCTGTAGATTGCAGACAACCGATCTGTAGTCTCAATCGGGAGTGTCACAACCGAGGCCTCGGTCAAGATCGCTTTTCGGAGTGCGTCTAGGGGTGCACTCCCCGTCACCGTGTGTTGCCGATAAAAAATAGAGTTGCCCTCGCGGCGACTTGAGACCAGCTGTGCCTGCAACAGTATTTTTAAGTGGTGGCTCAGAGCGGATTGACGGATGTCCAAAATATCGACCAGCTCGCCCACGCTGAACGAGTTTTCGTGGAGTAGCGCCAATACCTGGATACGAGAGCTATCGGCGGCCGCTTTGCATAGGGCGGCGGCTGATGCGCTGTCGTCGGCGGTCACCGGCGTTGTTAAAGAGAGAAGTGTCGACATGCGCGGAGCATACAGCAAGAAGAAATCTATATCAAAATTTTTTGATATAGATTTGATTGGTCTATTTTCGGTGCTTATTTGGAGGCGAGATTATTTGCCCTGACGGACGCGATAAGCGAGAATACGCGCCTTATAGTCCCGCTACCCCTGATGCCTTTGGAGAACGCCATGGTTTCCCGAACAGAACTCGCGAATGCGATACGTGCGCTATCGATGGATGCCGTGCAACAAGCCAACTCCGGTCACCCCGGTGCACCCATGGGCATGGCGGATATCGCCGAAGTCCTGTGGAATGATTTTTTGAACCACAATCCCACGGATCCGAGCTGGCCAAACCGAGATCGCTTTGTGTTATCGAACGGTCATGGTTCCATGTTGATCTACTCATTATTGCACCTGAGTGGCTACGACTTGCCAATCGATGAGTTAAAGCAGTTCCGTCAATTGCACAGTAAAACACCGGGCCATCCTGAGTATGGCTACACGCCAGGGGTTGAGACCACCACTGGACCCTTGGGTCAGGGTATAGCCAATGCAGTAGGAATGGCGCTGGCCGAGAAGATTTTGGCGGCGCACTTCAATCGCGACCATTTCGATGTCGTGAATCACTTCACCTATGTGTTCTTGGGTGATGGCTGTCTGATGGAGGGTATCTCGCACGAGGTGTGTTCTCTAGCGGGCACCTTAGGGCTTGGTAAGCTGATCGCAATCTATGACGATAACGGGATTTCAATCGACGGCGAAGTTGAAGGCTGGTTCACCGACAATACGGCGGAGCGTTTTAAGGCCTACGGATGGCAAGTGATCGAGGCGGTTGATGGTCACGACTCCGAGCAGGTTAAAGCAGCGATCGAACTGGCGCGCTCAGAGACCGCCAAACCGACGCTCATTTGTGCGCGCACAGTGATTGGTAAGGGCGCTCCCACTAAGCAGGGCACTGAATCATGCCATGGCGCCCCATTGGGTGCAGAAGAAATAGCAGCAACTCGCGCAGCGATTGGTTGGACGTATCCACCTTTCGAGATACCTGCCGATATTTACGAAGGCTGGAGCGCTGTGACGCGTGGGGCTCAGCTTCAGTCAGCTTGGGAGCAAAAGCTCGCCGACTATGGCCAGCAGTTTCCTGAGCTTGCAGTCGAGTTTCAGCGACGAATCAATGGAGAGTTACCAGCAGATTTCGAAGCGATGGCAGATGCGTTTATCGAGCACGCACAGGCAGAAGGCGCCACCATAGCGTCCCGTAAAGCATCGCAGAATGCGATCGAAGCCTACGCCCGCGCGCTCCCTGAGCTACTCGGTGGATCAGCTGATCTGGCGGGCTCAAACTTGACCCTGTGGTCGGGCTCTAAAGGCGTATCAGCGGAAGACGCTGCAGGTAACTACATTTATTACGGCGTACGTGAGTTTGGCATGTCTGCCATCATGAACGGCATCGCTCTCCACGGCGGGTTTATCCCGTATGGCGCGACCTTTCTTATTTTTATGGAATATGCCCGTAACGCTGTGCGCATGGCCGCGCTCATGGGTCAGCAGAGTATTTTTGTGTATACCCACGATTCGATTGGTTTAGGTGAAGATGGACCAACCCACCAACCAGTAGAGCAACTCACCGCGCTGCGTGCCACACCGAATCTTGTCACGTGGCGACCCTGCGATGCGGTTGAATCAGCTGTCGCCTGGAAAGAAGCCTTACTCCGTCAGGACGGTCCCTCAGCGTTGGTGTTCTCGCGACAAAATTGCCCACACCAAATTCGGAGCCCCGAGGTTTTGAGCACGGTAGCCAGAGGCGCATACGTTCTTAGCGATAGCGATCGGCATCCTGAACTGATCTTGATTGCAACCGGGTCAGAAGTGGCTTTAGCACAGCAGGCCGCTGATGAATTTCGGGCTCAAGGCCGGGCAGTGCGGGTCGTCTCTATGCCGAGTCCTGAACAGTTTGAGGCTCAAGATGCACTCTACAAAGAATCGGTGCTGCCAAGCGATGTGCTTGCTCGTGTTGCCATCGAGGCGCTTCACCAAGACTTTTGGTTTAAGTATGTCGGACTCGACGGACGCATTGTCGGGATGAATAGCTTTGGAGAGTCCGCGCCGGCAGCTGCACTTTACGAACATTTTGACATTACTGTTGGCGCTGTTTTAGCGTGCGCAGAAGAATTGCTCGACTAGGGAGATCAGCTTGCGCGTTGCGATCAATGGCTACGGACGAATCGGACGCAGTATATTGCGCGCCTTTTTTGAGCGAGGCGGTCCTTCGAACCTCGAGCTGGTTGCCATTAATGAGCTGGCAGATGCTCGGACAATTGCACATTTGACCCGTTACGATAGCACGCACGGACGGTTTCCGCTGGCGCTTGAATGCCGGGACGAGCAGATTCTTATCGCGGGTTCAACCATTGCCTTGTCTCATGAACCAGATGCTGCCCTGTGTCCTTGGCGCGACCTCGAGATAGATTTGGTGCTTGAGTGTACTGGCGTGACGGGTGATCGTCAGATTGCGCAGTGGCACGCCGACGCGGGTGCACCGCGGCTTCTATTTTCTCAGCCCGCCGCTGCAGATATCGACGCGACGGTTGTATTTGGAGTGAACGAGAATAGCCTGAGCGCTGAGCATTCGGTGGCGTCAGCAGGTTCCTGTACGACCAATGCGGTAGTCCCTGTGATTGACGTATTAGACCGCACCTTTGGAATCGACTGCGGCACCATTACGACGATACATTCGGCGATGAATGATCAGCCCGTATTGGACGCGTATCACCACAATGATCTGCGTAAAACGCGCGCCGCATCGCAATCCATTATTCCTATTAATACTCAGCTGGCAAAAGGTATTGATCGTATTTTGCCGCATTTGGGTCAGCGCTTTACTGCGCAAGCGCTCCGAGTGCCCACCACCAACGTCTCCGCGATCGACCTAACCGTTTATGTGGCGCAAGATACCACAGTTGATGCGGTCAACTCCGCGCTCAGTGTCGCTTCGCAATCGCTGTATGGTGGGGTATTGGGATACACCACTGAGCCGCTTGCGTCTTGCGATTTTAATCATGATCCCCGCTCTAGTATTGTCGATGCCAGTCAAACCAGTGTGAGTGGTGCCCGATTGGTGAAAGTGCTCATCTGGTTCGATAATGAATGGGGCTATGCCAATAGAATGTTAGACGTCGCCGAATATTGGTCGACACAAGTCCAGGGGAGTTCGCACTAATGCCCATACTAACGATGAAAGAGCTCAATTTAACGGGGTTGAGAGTATTGATTCGCGAAGATCTCAATGTGCCGATCACCCGAGGGGAAGTGAGTAGCGACGCCAGAATTCGAGCGGCCCTGCCCACTATCCAGCGAGCACTTGATGGTGGTGCTGCGGTCATTTTAATGTCGCATTTGGGTAGACCGGAAGAAGGCGAGTACACTGACGAATACTCCCTTGCGCCTGTTGCCAGGCGGCTCTCAGAGATGCTGGGGCAAGACGTGGGTATTCAGGCGGGCTGGAGGTCTGGTGTCGATGTCCAACCAGGGCAGGTGGTACTGCTCGAAAACGTCCGCTTCAATGTCGGCGAAAAAAGTAATTCAGCTGAGCTCGGAGCGGCCTACGCAGCGCTATGCGACGTCTTTGTGATGGATGCGTTTGGCACTGCTCATAGAGCGCAAGCATCGACCCATGCCGTGGCACAACATGCCCCTATTGCCTGCGCAGGGCCGCTGCTGGTGGTTGAGCTGTCGGCTCTGGAGACAGCGCTGACAAACCCCTCACGGCCCTTTACCGCTATCGTTGGTGGCTCTAAGGTTTCAACCAAACTGACGGTACTAGAAACACTGTCTACTCGCGTTGATCAGCTTATTGTCGGGGGAGGTATCGCGAATACCTTTTTAAAAGCGGCTGGGTTTCCTATCGGCCGATCGCTGTGCGAGGATGACTTGGTCGATGTGGCCAAGGCTTTGCTGACCAAAGTCAATATTCCATTGCCAGTCGATGTAGTGACTGCAAAACACCTCGGTCAGGATGCGGTTGGCGTCATCAAGCGCGTGTCTGAGGTCGCCGACGATGACATGATTCTAGATATTGGCCCGGAAACTTCGGCACTGCTGGCCGATCAATTAAAGAGCAGTGGCACCATCATTTGGAATGGCCCGGTGGGTGTTTTTGAGATACCCGCGTTTGCGGCTGGCACTGAAGCTTTGGCGAAAGCGATTGCCGCGACTGACGGTTTTAGCATTGCTGGCGGGGGTGATACTTTAGCGGCGATAGATCAGTTTAATATTGCAGCGCAGGTATCGTATATTTCGACCGGTGGCGGTGCTTTTCTGGAATATGTGGAAGGAAAACAATTACCGGCTGTGACTGCGCTCGAGCAGCATGCCGCCAACTCACGGAGATAATCATGGCTTTAATCAGCTTGCGTCAATTGCTCGATCATGCAGCCGAACACGGCTACGGTGTGCCCGCATTTAATGTGAACAATTTAGAGCAGACGCGCGCCATCATGGAAGCCGCTGCCGAAACCAATTCCCCAGTGATTATGCAGGCCAGCGCGGGTGCCCGAAAATATGCGGGTGCCCCATTTTTGCAGCATATGATTGCCGCAGCTATCGAAGAGTTTCCCTCGATTCCGGTTGTAATGCACCAAGACCACGGCGTGTCACCGGCGGTCTGCCAACAATCGATTCAGCTGGGTTTCAGTTCCGTCATGATGGATGGCTCCCTCGGCGACGATGGCAAGACACCCATGGATTATGACTACAACGTCCGAGTGACTCGACAAGTGGTTGAAATGGCGCATGCGTGTGGCGTTTCAGTGGAGGGAGAGCTGGGGTGTTTGGGTTCACTCGAGACCGGTGAGGCTGGTGAAGAGGATGGTATCGGAGCGAGTGGGAAGCTGACTCACGACCAAATGCTGACAGATCCGGATGAAGCAGCGGACTTCGTGGCTGCAACGGGCGTTGATGCTTTGGCAATTGCGTGTGGCACCAGCCACGGGGCTTACAAGTTCACTCGGCCACCCACAGGCGATATTCTGGCGATTGATCGAATCCGCGAGATTCACCGACGCATACCCAATACGCATCTCGTGATGCATGGCTCTTCGTCGGTACCGCAAGAATGGCTGGCGATTATCAATGAGTATGGCGGTTCTATCCCAGAGACATACGGGGTTCCACTCGAGCAGATTCAAGAGGGGATCCGCCACGGAGTGCGTAAAGTCAATATCGACACTGATCTGCGGCTGGCCTCTACGGGCGCTATCCGCCGATTCTTAGCACAAAATCCAGCAGAGTTTGATCCACGGGAGTATCTTGCGCAGAGCATCACAGCAATGAAAGAGGTGTGCATTGCTCGCTATGAGGCCTTCGGTACAGCGGGACAGGCTAGCTCGATTAAGCCCATTCCCTTGAGCGGGGCGGCAGAAGCTTACGCACGAGGATCTTGGTAAGTTCGGCAGTTAAGCGTGTGAGTTAGCGCCCACTGCCAAGCGCATGGTGATGTGGTCTATGCCATCTTCGTCATAGACGCTTCCTTCAGCGATAAAGCCGAGCGATTGATAAAACCCCTGCAGTCGCGCTTGCGCTCCGATCAGAATGTCACGGGTCGGCTCAAGCTGAAGGCATCGGGCGATAGCCTGTTGGACCAGCTCTTGCCCAAGATGTTGGTTTCGATAGCGAAGCCCGACCGTGATGCGTCCGATCGAAATGGCGTCTGCATAGGCCACCCCAACAGGCAGGATGCGCGCTGTTCCCATCAGCTGTGTGCCATCGTAGCCCATGAGATGCTCGGCCAGGAAGTCTTTGCCATCTAGATCTTGATAGGCACATTCCTGCTCTACCACAAACACTTCCGACCGCAGACGCAGTATTTGATAAAGCTCTGAACTACTCAGTTCATCGAATGTAAACCAATTCCACCGCGTCATTGTCATGAGTTGTTTTCCAATTTCGGAGAATTCGTGCGAATCTTTTGTGACCTTCTAGTTTACTGCTAGACTAGCCCAAACTGCGAGCAATTCGGATGGTTTGCTCGCGCTTTCTAACTGGGACACAGTATGTTCGCGAATGCGGAATTATCGAAAGATTTCACGCTCTTAAATCAACAGTCAAAAACGCTGGTGCGCGATTTGCTCGAGGTGGTCAACGTCCCGTTTATTCCAACCGAAGTAGAGGCGACTCCATCGGGTAACTTTCGCGGTTTCGATCTTGGCAAGATTTACGTGATTGAGCGCGGCACGATTGCCGTGAGATATCGTGGTCGCAGTCTGTATGTCCTCGAGCAGGGTGATATTCTGCTACCAGATATTGCAGGTGACTCGTTACAAGATGCAACGGTTAGTTACGGTAGTGAATCGGGTGCCACTTTACAGGGTTATCCCGGGATCGAGTTTATGCGCAGAGTGCTGTCTGATCCAGAGGCGATGAAGCTCTGGACGCGTCTACTGATTACTCAGGTTGGTTTGTCGGCACGAGTCACGGCTGGCGCGGCTCAAGCGCAGGTGAAAGTGACCCCTGGTTTTCAGGTATATCAACCCGGCGACGTGATCATCCATCAAGGAGACACGGCTGATTTTGTGTTCAATCTCTCGAGTGGGCTCGCCGAGGTGGTTGTCGATGAGGTTACGGTCGGCACCATTACGGATGGCGAAATTTTTGGTGCGATGGCGGCTTTGACCCATCGTCCGAGGTCTGCGACGGTCCGAGCAAAAACCGAGTGCTCGGTCGTCAAGGTCCCAGAGAGCCAGTTTACCGACATGATCTCAACCAATCCCAAGACCATTCACGCTTTGATGATCGATATGGCAAATGCGATCGTTAACCTGAACGAACAGCTCGTATCGGAGCGCGCCAAAAACGCGCCAGAAGAGTAACTCAACCCCCTTGTTTAATGCCTAACTGGACCGTCAATAATGTCTGACTTACCCACTGTAATAGAACCGGATGAATCCGTCTCCTTGCGCGATTATGCTGAAAAAGCGTATCTCGATTATTCGATGTATGTAATTTTGGATCGCGCTTTGCCCAACGTGGGCGATGGGTTAAAGCCGGTTCAGCGCCGTATCATTTATGCCATGAGCGAGCTGGGATTAAAGGCGACCGCAAAATATAAGAAATCTGCTCGGACTGTCGGTGATGTGATTGGTAAGTTTCATCCCCACGGTGACAGTGCAGCCTATGAAGCGATGGTCTTAATGGCGCAACCTTTCAGCTATCGCTACCCTCTGGTCGATGGCCAGGGTAACTGGGGTTCAGCTGATGATCCCAAGTCATTTGCGGCGATGCGTTATACCGAATCACGATTGACAGGTTACGCTGATGCCCTCCTTGGGGAGCTCGGGCAAGGCACAGTAGATTGGACTCCCAATTTCGATGGCACTATGGACGAACCCTCGGTGCTACCTGCGCAAGTCCCAAACGTGCTGCTCAACGGCACGACCGGAATCGCGGTTGGAATGGCAACCGATATTCCGCCCCACAACTTGCGGGAAGTGGTGACCGCAACGATTCGATTGCTCGAGTATCCGAAGTCTACGGTTGATGATTTGTGCGAGCATATCCAAGCACCGGACTTTCCGACCACTGCAGAAATTATTACCTCTCGAGAAGATATCAAGGCGTTTTACCGGAGTGGCCGCGGTTCGATAAAAATGCGAGCCCATTGGGTCAAGGAAGATGGAGCGATCATTATCGATGCCATTCCTTATCAGGTCTCCGGTGCGCGTGTGCTTGAACAGATTGCGGCTCAGATGCAGGCTAAAAAGTTGCCTTTGGTCAGCGATTTGAGAGACGAGTCAGATCATGAGAATCCGACGCGGTTAGTGATTGTGCCTAAATCGAATCGAGTTGATATCGAAGCGCTTATGTCACATCTGTTTGCGACCACTGATTTAGAGCGCAGTTATCGAATTAACTTAAATTTGATCGGGAATGATGGTCGGCCGGCGGTGAAATCACTCGATACGATTTTGCGCGAGTGGCTGGCGTTCAGAACGGAAACTGTGACACGCAGACTCCAGTACCGGCTTGAAAAAGTGTTGGCCCGACTGCACTTGTTGGAAGGCTATTTGGTGGCCTATCTCAACATTGATGAGGTGATTCATATCATCCGCACCGAGGATAAACCGAAAGCGGTGTTGATTGAGCGTTTTGGCCTCTCGGATGCTCAGGCAGAAGCGGTATTAGAGCTAAAGCTGCGCAACTTAGCGAAGCTCGAAGAGATGAAAATCAAGGGTGAGCAAGATGAGCTTAATCTTGAGCGAGAGCAACTTGAGTTAACGCTTGGATCTACGGCGCGAATGCGCACCCTTATCAAGAAGGAGCTGCTGGCAATTGCTGATCGCTTTGGGGATGAAAGATCTTCTCCCTTGGTGCAACGTGCCGAGGCGAAAGCGTTTTCTGAGAAAGAATTAATGTCGACCGAGCCGGTGACGGTCGTGCTATCTGCCAAAGGGTGGATACGAGCGGCCAAGGGCCATGATGTCGATCCAGAGAGTCTGAGTTACAAAGCTGGCGATGCGTTTAGTTTAGCGGCAGCTGGGCGCAGTAACCAAAGTGCGATTTTAATTGATGACACGGGGCGTGCGTACACCTTGCCCAGTCATAATCTTCCCTCAGCGCGTGGGCAGGGTGAGCCCGTTACCGGGAGAATCAATCCGCCCACAGGGTCGAGCTTTAAAGCCCTATTGATGGGTGATGAAAAAGATAAAGTCCTGTTGGCGAGCGATGCAGGTTATGGCTTTGTCACTGAGCTTGGTCATTTGATGGCGAAGAACAAGGCGGGCAAGTCGGTTTTAAATCTTCCACCGGGAGCACAGGTATTGTCGCCTGCTTTAATCCCAGCGGGTGATGATTTGCTGGTGGCGAGTGTATCTAGTGAGGGCAGATTATTGGTGTTCCCACTGTCTGACCTGCCCGAGTTGGCGCGCGGAAAAGGGAATAAGATTATTTCGATACCGAGCGCTAGAGTTAAAACCCGTGAGGAAATGATGACGGCCGTTGCGGTATTAACGCCAGAGTCTAAATTGGTCTTGCATGCGGGTAAGAGGCACCTGAGTCTCAAGCTTCAAGAGCTTGATCACTACCGAGGCGAGCGCGGCCGACGCGGTAGTAAGCTGCCCAGAGGTTTACAGAATGTAGACTTTTTAGTCGCAGAGCATCCTTCGGTCAGCTGATTTTTGGCGTATATTTTTCGGCCTGCTCCGCCAGTAGCTGTTTGGTTTCTGGCGGGATACCGACCACGCTGGCAAACTGTTGAATGAGTGGGCCCAACTGATAGTTTTCATCGAACGGTGGCTGATCGATTAAATCGCTCTCGAGCCAGAGCAGCCCGTCTTGTTGAAAGGCTTGTTCGAGATGGTCGAAGATATTCTGCACGTACAAATCGGCGTAGAAGCTGTGGTCATCGAGCGGTTTTAAATCAGAGCGCCCCATAACACAGCGCACTTGATAGCGCAGGTGGCTGCTATCTTCTTGCTTTTTGCACAGCATCTGCAGTAATAAGGCGGCTTGTATTGCAGACCTAGCCGCCTGTCGCCCACCCTGGTCCGAGAAAATCAGCGCAACGCGGAGTTGTCGCACGACTCTCAGTTTTCCGCCATAGGTTGCGGTGGCGGTACGGAGGCATTGGTAGAGCCTCTGGGTGTATCGCTCGAGCGAGTCTTCGTTCAGCGTGTCGACGTAATGTTCGAGAGAGTCGAGCGAGACTATCACGATCACTGTAGGGTTAATCGCCGCCGGCGGTTGGTCGAGGTCTGTTTGTTGTGCCAAAAGTTCCAGTGGCAGCGCCATCAATCGTTCACTGATGGCATCAATTTCATTTGCAGATTCGATCGCTTCGGCTGTGCTTGGGATTTGCCGCTTAAGTTCGGTAAGCGATCGAGAGTACACCCGGCCTAGCTGGGACCCGAGCCCCCCCATCGCGGCGGCAATGAGAACTGCAAGTCCAGCGAGAGTCCAAGTTTGTTGTGCGCGTAATTCGCTCGCGAATTGATGACCGTAGTAGATCTTCAATTGTGCCCGAACCGTATTATCAACCGTGACCGGTACTACATGAAACATCGGTCGTGTTTGCCCGACTTTGGCGATGACATCACCGCGATCGTTTGTCAGCACGGCGCCGCTCATCCAGTCCGCGCGCAGCGCACGATTCAGGATGGCGGCAAGCGCGAGTTCGTCTTGGTTGACAGCGGCCAGGTTGACTTGCGTAGCGAGCTGCTCGGCAAGCGCTAAACTGATGATTTTGGTTTGTTCGGACGCAATATGACGCGACGACAAGGTCATCAGATAGACTAGAACAAGGGTAGAAACCAGCGTAATGACAGCAGCGGCAAGACCGAGCTGCTGTCGTATCCCAAGATCTCTCAACAATTTCGGCACGGTCATATGGGCTCCAAAGCTGCTGCAGAATAACTCACCGAAGCGTAATTTGCGACTCCGCTAACGCTTGTGTCTTGGCATGGTACCAGTAAACTACGTCTCTCACCGATATAGAGGATATCGCTTTTGTCTCAGATCATATTAGCTACCTTTTCTGGGAGAGATGTGCCCGGCTTGACGTCGAAGATGATGGCGCTGTGCGCGGAGTGTCAGAGCGATATTTTAGATGTCGGACAATCGGTCATTCACGATCGATTATCGATTGGTTTGTTAGTGAGTGTGAGTAGTGAGCGAGCCGATCGATTGCAACAGTCGCTCGAGGTCATGTGTCAATCAGAGGGCCTGTCTTTAGATTGGGAACATGTCACCGAAGACCGCTACACCGATTGGGTCAATGCTCAGGGACAGCCGCGCTACATTGTGACTTTGCTTGCGCGTCGAGTGAGCGCTGAGCATATTGCGGCTTTGGGCGCTGTTGTGTACCGCCATGGATTGAATATTGATGGCATCACGCGCTTATCAGGGCGGATTCCTCTTGGACCTGTGCCGCCATCAAGTAAGGCCTGTGTGGAGTTTTCAGTACGGGGACAAACTGCTGACAGAGCTCAGTTTAGGCGTGAGCTGATGTCAGTTGCGAGCCGACTGGATATCGATTTGGCCTTTCAGCAAGATGATATGTATCGTCGCAATCGTCGACTGGTTGTGTTTGATATGGACTCCACCTTGATAGAAGCTGAGGTGATCGACGAACTCGCTAAACGAGCGGGCGTTGGCGAGCAGGTCATGTCGATTACGGACCGAGCCATGCGTGGTGAGCTCAATTTTAAAGACAGCTTTAGCGAGAGAGTCGCCCTTTTAAAGGGTTTGTCTGCCTCTGTGCTCGAGGACATTGCAAACACTTTGCCTGTGACCGAAGGTGCCGCTCATTTGATCAGTGTATTGCGCCGATTAGGTTATCGTACCGCCATTGTTTCAGGGGGCTTCACCTACTTTGCGAAGGCTCTGCAAGCTCAGTTAGGGATAGACTACGTGTTTGCAAATGAGCTCGATATCGAGAACGGCTTGGTTACTGGGCGCGTCACCGGGGATGTGGTAGACGGCGAAAGAAAAGCACAATTGTTGCGTCAGCTCGCGCAGGCAGAAGACATCAGCCTGCAGCAGGTTATCGCTGTCGGCGATGGTGCCAATGATCTTCCAATGCTTTCAATAGCGGGTCTCGGTATCGCATTTCGGGCGAAGCCTTTGGTGCAAGAAGCGGCCGAGCAATCGATTTCTACCTTGGGATTGGACGCCATCTTGTATCTGTTGGGTATCTCCGATCGCTACCAGTCACCCCTCTAGGGTTTCAAGCGCTCACAAGTCAAACTATAGGATTGTCGCTAGGTTGTTTACTGCTGAGTAAATTTGATAAGTCGGTAGCCCGAGATCTGTCTGTTACGCGCGTCATCGTACGTTCAGTTTAAGTGTGTTCCACGATGGTTAATTGCCTCGGCGCCGAGAGCGGGTGTTGGGCTTTAGTTGAGGGGGGTGATTGGCACCAAGGTCTTGGCTTGCTGGC
>OBPT01000132.1_pt1 | contig 22713 bp, 19 predicted proteins | sample 1534671 | NCBI WGS metagenome assembly OBPT01 (sample SAMEA3275494, study PRJEB22092) | marine metagenome | biome: ENVO:00000447 marine biome; feature: ENVO:00002042 Surface water; material: ENVO:00002010 seawater | collected 2014-06-21T11:00:00+00 | depth 1 m | reverse complement strand
CCGGTACGAGCTGCAGTGTGCGCAGTGATGAGATATCGGTGGGTAACGCGCAGGTCGATGGCGACACTTACGACGTTCTTTTGGATTGGCGTACGGCAGAGCAAGGCTTTGAGATTGTTGCGATTACCGAGAGGGGCGAGATGACGGCGGTCATTGACGCAGCCAGTTATGTATCAGCCTTTACATCTGAGGCAGTCGCCAATTGGATTTCTTCGGCGGTGCTCAAAATGGCACAGCCGCCCAAGCAATTTTTTGCGATGATCTGGCCGATCGGTGCCCCGTTAGATGATGAACCTGACCCCGACGTCTTTGACGGTGCGCCGTTCTCTGAACATCGCCATGTTTTGACTGATAGTGAGGTGGATGCGGTCGTATTGACCTACCAGGATTGGTTGTCGACAGTGAGTTGTGACACGCCATCAGATAAAGACAATATTGTTGATCTGAGCGCTCGTGTAGAAACGTGGATTCGGCGTGCCGCTGATGTCGCCACCGCGCCAGACCCTTGCTTTGACGCTCGCTCAGCAATTTACGCCTGGCCCTCGGGCACCTCTGAAACCACCGCCAGACGGGTGGTAATGCATGAGGCGTATCACGGTCTATCTAATTACCTCGGTGGGCGCTGTGCAGCTTTAACCGGAAAATCAGAAGAATATTATGACGCGATTAGATGGTTTGCCGAAGGCACTGCAGAATATTTTGGGAACTATATGGCGGCGGAGATTGAAGGGCGCAGTGATTACGTACAAACGCTGTTAGAGAGCGCCTATGGCGACTTTCAGGGTGAGATGATGAATCAGCCACTGGAAAGTGCAGGCGCGTACATTCAAGCAGCGGCTATCGAGTTGATGATCCAGCGAGGATCGCTCTCACTAGCAAAAGTGTTAGACGGCAGTTATTACCATGACTGCGGATATGCGGAGCGTTTTGCCTTGACCACCGAGGAGGTGCAATACATTGCTGAAAATGTAGCTAGCTTGCAGCTTATCGATGGCGAGTACCGTTTTCCGTCATCCGTTTTATAGGGTCAATAACGATTTCTGAGCGACTATTAGCGCGCTAGCGAGCGCGGTACTGAGGCGACGCCACGCCACTCAGTGATGATTAAAGATGCTTCTTAACGCATCACTGTGTTCGCGCGGTGAACGAGATGGGCAGTGACTTCATAGCACGCAACAAATAGTGAGGGTGGTAGGCGATATCGCTATCCGCTGAGGCAAATGACAAGGTATCAATCCGATCAATTAACGCTGTAAATGACCAATGGAGCTCGCGACGCGCCAGTGGCGCACCCAGACAATGATGTTTGCCAGAGCCAAATGCCATATGGCCACCAGGGTGTTTGCGCTCTAGGTCGAGCTGCTCAGGATTGTCAAAACGTCGCTCATCTCGATTAGCCGCGCCGAAGCGCACGTTGATGAGACTGCCCGCAGGGATGCAGACACCGCTCAACTCTACTTCTGTGGCAGTGGCGCGCATCAAGCTTTGTACGGGTGATTCCAATCGCAAAACCTCCTCGATAAAGACCTTGAGATAACGATCGGGGTCGTTTTTGAGTTGCCCCCACACCAATGGATTTTCAATCAGCAACTTTACGCCAGCAGAAATCGCATTGGTTGTAGTTTCAGAACCCCCGACAAAGGTATCGGCCATCATCTCGGCGTGCAGTTCATTGTCACTGAGTGGCCGCCCCCAATCCTCGATGACCGTATTCACTAAGGTACTCAGCAATGAGTCGTTGGGATTTTCTCTGAGCTTGTCAAAAACCGGTTGAAAGTAATGTTGTGCTTCGATCTCTTTGCGCACCGAGACCAACTCCTCCTCTTCTGACTGCATTAAGCTAATGCGATGAAAGAATGCCTCGGTCCACTCTTTGATCCGCCAGATATCATCTGGGTTCGCCCCCATTTGCCGGCCGATGATGAGGAGCGGCAGGGGAACGGCGAATTGTCTCACCCAGTCGCAATGACCCTCCTCGATAAAGTCGTCGATCAGCCGGTAGGCTAAGTCACGAACCTCTTCATCGAGGGCTTCAATTTTTTTAGGTCGGAAAGCGTCGTTAAAGACAGCCCGTAGTGCCTTATGATCCGGGTCGTCACGTCCATTCAGCGTTTTTGCAGGGACCCAGCCTTCCTGCTCGAACGTGCTCCAGACGCGTTTTGCTCTAGGGCTCGGTTCGGTCGCGTCAGAGAGGTAAGCGATTTCACTGGTAAATCGCTGGGTATCGGTGAGTACAGTGCGCACATCCTCAAAGCGCGTAACGACAAACATCTTGGTGGCGGGACACTGATATACCGGCGCCTCGTTCCTCAGTGTTTCATAAGCGTCATAAGGACACTGCTGTGTCTTGAGGTCAAATAGGTTGACTGCCGGCTGTGTCTTGCTGGTCATGAGGGGGTCTTTCCTTTCCATCGCGCAGGGCTAAAACTATAGTCGGCAAGGCTCTGCGAGGGAAGTGGGCGCGTCAGGCTAAAAAAGTGACAACGCGGTGATGCCAGTAATCCGCGAACGTTCGCGTTACAATTTTGAGCCCTCTTGAGACGACGAGCTAGCACCGATGGCGAACCCCTTACCCAAACACCCGCAGCTTCGCGGCAATTATGCGCCGGTCAATTTTGAAGCGGTTTGTCATGACTTAGTGATTGAGGGTGCGGTACCAGAGGGGCTTACGGGTTCGCTTTACCGCATTGGCCCCAATCCCAAGTTTGTACCAGATCAAGGTTACCATTGGTTTTTTGGTGCCGGCATGGTGCACGCTTTTCATGTGCACGAAGGCCAAATTGATTACCTCAATCGTTGGGTGCGGACCCCCAAATTTGAGGCTGAGTTGGCGGCCGGAACGAGTCTGCCAATGAGTATTGTGGTTGATCCCGAGACCGGGCAGTTGCAATCGGACCGGCGCAACGGCTTGGCGAACACCCATATTATCTGGCATGCCGATCAGTTACTGGCGCTGGAAGAGGGGAGTCACCCCTTTACTTTATCGCCTGAGACCCTCGACTCTGAGGGGTATGGACACTATGCGAGTGCGCTATCAGGACCGATGACGGCGCATCCAAAGATTGATCCGATCACGGGTGAGTTACACGGCTTTGGTTACATGTCCGACGCCCTGGGTAGTGCCGGCATGAGTTATCACGTGGTAGATCAGCAAGGTGTTGTCATACGCTCCGATACATTTACGGCGCCTTTTGCCGCCATGGTGCATGATTTTGCGGTGACAAGAGAGTATGTGTTGTTTCCGCTCTTCCCTCTGACATTTGATTTTCAGAGAATGGAGAAGTTGGGTTCTCCCTTTGCGTTCGAACCCGAGGCCGGTGCGGTGATTGGCGTGTTAAAACGCGGCGCTCCTGTCAGTGAGATCCAATGGATTGAGGCGCCGGTCTGCTTCGTATTTCACTATTTGAACGCGTGGAACGAGGGCGAGCTGATCACCTTTGACGCCATCGACTTTCCGGTTGCGCCGAACTTTCCCGATACTGAGGGCGCTCTGCCCGGATTTGCTGAGGCGCAGGGCACATTGACGCGTTGGCGACTTGATCTGGCGACGGGGGAGATCGAGCGCAGTTCATTACTCGATCTGGCTTGCGAGTTTCCGCGCATCGATGATCGCTATGCCATGAGGCAGCATACGCAGGCTTTTCTGGCTACCGCGTCACAGCGACAGCGCGGCGACGGCGGATTGTTCCACGAAGTGACACATTTGAACCTAGATAGTGGCGCAACCCAAGTGTGGGATGCAGGGGTGGGCAATGGCGTTTCTGAGCCGGTATTTGTGCCGCGTCATGCGAGTGCAAAAGAAGGAGAGGGATGGTTGCTGGTGACCGTCTACGACGCCACCAGTCAGGCGTCCTCACTTGTCATCCTTGATGCCGCTGCCGTGTCAGGAGGACCGGTGGCCACCGCTAGATTGGACCACCGCATACCGTTTGGTTTTCATGGCAGTTGGCGCGCAAACTAATAAGCTGTGTTAAGACCTAAGTTGCACTGGCTAAACTCCCGCCAAGACGCAACAGACTGGGACCCGCGAAGGGCGCTTTTTCAGCGGATGCCCCTAGTTGCTGTCGGTGTTATGGCGTGCGTTGCTATAGGGGCCAGTGCTCTTACGTGAATAGCTCTGACGTGAATAGCTCTGACGTGACGTGCTCCGATGTGACGTGTGGGATTGCGACAGAGGCGTGTCATTGTCGGTGGATCGGCGATACACGATCCAACCCGCAATAGAGCGCATGGGGTTCAGGTATGCGCTCTTCGTAAGGTGTCGGAGCGTTTGTCTTCTCCCTCATGGGCCCAGCCCGGCGCTAACAGAAGGTAACGCACGCTATCTTGCCACCGCTGAGTTCGTCTCAGGTCCTTCAGTATCGTCGCGTACTCGCCGAAGGCGATGGCCGTTGGCCGAAAGGTATCAATGTTTTTGGTCAGGCCATAGCGCACCGGTTCTTCCTTGGTTTCTTCGCTGAAGGTTCCAAAGAGACGGTCCCAGATAATGAGGACACCTGCGTGATTACGATCTAAATACCGCACATTCGACCCATGATGTACACGGTGATGTGACGGGGTATTAAACAACCATTCGAACCAGTGGGGCATACGATCGATGGTCTCGGTGTGCAGCCAAAATTGATAGATCAGACTGACACTCATCATGGTCACGATCATTACCGGGTCAAAACCCAGCAGCGCCAACGGACACCAAAAAAGATATTTAAGGCAGCGTTCGCCCACGCCCTGCCGCAGCGCTGTGCCGTAGTTATAAAACTGCGAGTTATGGTGGGGCACATGACCTGCCCATAAAAAGCGGACCTCGTGGTTAGCGCGGTGAAAACTGTAATAGGTCAGATCATCAAGGAAAAAGAGTAGCAGCCACCACTGCGGCGCATGGTTAACAATCTCTTTAAAGGGGGAGGCTTCCCAGCAGATAAACATGAGCATCACACCCATGAGCTTGGGTAGCACATCAATGACAACCGTGAGCGCCATGACGCCCATGGAGGCAAAGAAGTCACGACGGTGATACAGCGGCAGTGCTTTCCGCCAGGCGATACACCACTCGAGCGTAAGCGCTGCCAAGAACACTGGCAGTGCGTAAACCACCCAATCGTTCTGCAGTATTGCAATGGCGTCAGTCACAATCTTATCCAACATTTAACGAGTTCTCTTCTGATCTGTTGTCAGTTTCTGCTGAGACAGGTCCGCGCCGCAGCTGAGTTAACTGAGCCATAATAGCGATCGCGATTTCCATGGCCGTTTTAGAGCCGATCGCCAAGCCGACGGGCGCGTGGAGCCGCTTTAGCGCGGCATCACTGAGCCCCAACTTGCGCAACCGCTCGAGCCGTTTTGCGGTAGTGCGGACCGACCCCAATGCTCCGACATACCAAGCGCTGGTCTCGAGTGCTTCCATCAACGCCATGTCGTCGACCCGCGGGTCATGACTGAGGGTAATGATGGCACACTGTTCGTCGTCTCCATACTGACGGACGACATCGTCAGGCAAGCCTAATACTTTTTGCACGCTAGGGCCTTGCCATTGATCCAGTGCCCATTCGCGCGAGTCGCCCAGTAAGACTTCGTAGTCCATCGCTAGGGCCAAGGTGCTAAGACTAGCGGCCAGCTGCCCAGCACCCACCAGGAGTAATCGATGTCGGGGTCCAAAACAGTGTTGCAGTCTCACCTCATCTTGTTGCAGTGCCGTAAATTGGGCGCTGGGCGCAAGGTGAGTCACTCCTGTTAAGAGATCCACGGATCTCGCCATAACCTGCCGTGCCATCACCGCCCCGAGCGCCTGTTCGATCCAGTCGACGTCTTTTTTATCGAGCTGTTGCACGGCAAGTTCCAGGCGGCCACCACAAGGCAACCCCCATTTTTCGTTGTCTTCTGCGGAGACCCCATACTCAGTGACATGAACTTCGGGGCCATCGAATTCGCCGGCCAGAAGGCGTGCAATGAGGTCTTCCTCAACACAGCCCCCCGATACGCTGCCTGTTTGCGAACCATCGGGTTTAAAGGCGACCAGTGATCCCACAGGCCGTGGCGAGGATCCGATGGTCTTAGTAATCGTGATCAACCAGGGTTTTTGCTGGGATTGAAGCGCTTCAAGCAAGCAACTGAGAATACTTTGGTCTGTTGAATTCATGCTGCGAGTCTATCTCAATGCGGTGGAAGTCATGACGTGGTGCGCCCTGTTACGACAGGTGGTGCTGGCGACGCCGCGCCAATTGTAACGGGAAATCGCAGCGGGCAAAGCTGTCGCGTTAGACCGCCATTGTAGGCGACATGAATCCATACAGGGCACAGATAAGCCAATCTACAGCTAGCCGACAGGATCAAAGGGGCATGAAAGTATTGGCATAACCGCTGTCTATCGCGCATCATATGCCCCCTTTTTTTCAAACAACGATCACAGGTAGCTCATCATGCCCCATCCCGTCTATATCTATGACGCCGTTCGTACGCCTCGCAGTAAAGGAAAATCCACTGGCACGCTTCATGAGGTCAAACCGATCGATTTGGCGGCGGGTTTGTTGGTCGAGTTGCAGCGCCGGCACGACCTAGACACCAGCTATGTTGACGATGTGGTGATGGGCTGCGTGTCACCCATCGGTGAGCAGGGTTCGGATGTGGCCAAAATGGTCGTGCAGAACGCCCAGTGGGATGAGTCGGTTCCCGGTGTTCAACTGGATCGCTTCTGCGCCTCCGGTTTGGAAGCAGTGAATATTGCTGCACAAAAGATCGCATCAGGTTGGGAGGATTTGGTGGTGGCGGGTGGCGTCGAGTCGATGTCTCGTGTCCCCATGGGATCTAACGGTGGTGCGATGGCGAGCGACCCTGAATTTGCCGTTAAATCAGGTTTTGTCCCCCAAGGTATTGGCGCCGATACGATCGCCACGCTGGCGGGATGGTCGCGAGCGGATGTCGATGAATACGCCGTGCTCTCGCAACAACGTGCCGCGCATGCGCGGGATAATGGTTGGTTCGACGGTTCTGTCGTCCCGGTAAAAGACAGCAGTGGCGTGACCATTCTCGAGCGCGACGATTTTATCAAGCCGAACACCACGGTCGAAGGGTTAGCGGGCCTTAAACCGTCTTTCGAAGTACCCGGCGGTATGGGTTTCGACGACATCATCTTGGCGAAATACAACACGTTGGACAAAATTGATCACGTCCATACCCCTGGCAATTCATCCGGCATTGTTGATGGTGCTAGCGCGGTGATGGTCGGTAGTGAAAAGGCCGGTAAGGATCTGGGTTTAAAACCGCGCGGTCGTATTGTGGCAACCGCGGTACTGTCGACCGATCCCATCATCATGCTGACCGGACCCGGTCCGGCCGCCAAAAAATGCCTCGATAAAGCGGGCATGACGGCAGCAGACATTGATCTGTGGGAGATCAACGAAGCCTTTGCGTCTGTGGTGCTGCGTTATATGCAAGATCTAGATCTCAACATAGAAACCACCAATGTGAACGGTGGGTCTATTGCGATGGGACACCCCTTAGGCGCAACCGGCGGTTGTTTGGTCAGTACGGTGCTGGACGAGCTCGAGCGGCGTAATGCTAAACGCGCCATGTTGTCACTCTGTGTGGGTGGTGGCATGGGTATTTCTACGATCATTGAACGAGTCTAAAACGGCACAGTCAGAGGGATTAAAAGCAACATGAGTGGATTTAATTACGAAAAAGACGTCAATGGCGTTGTCACGGTCACGATGGATATGGAAGGGCCCGTGAACTCAATGTCGGCTGCGTTCTTACCCTTGTTGAGAGAAACGATTGAAAAACTAGAATCCGAATCGGATTTAACGGGTGTGGTGCTGACGTCGGCCAAAAGGACCTTTTTTGCCGGGGGGGATCTTAATTCACTCAATCAGGTGACACCGGAAACAGCGGAAACGTTTTTCAACGAGGCGCAGGCGATTAAGGCGGACATGCGTCGGTTGGAAAAACTGGGTAAGCCCGTTGTGGCGGCCATTAACGGCGCCGCACTAGGGGGTGGATTTGAGCTGGCGCTATCTTGCCATTATCGCATCGCTTGGGACAACAAATCGGTGCAGCTAGGCTTTCCGGAGGTCACGCTGGGATTATTGCCTGGCGGCGGCGGTGTGGTGAAGACCATTTATTTAATGGGATTAATGGCGGCCAACGAATACCTCATTGAGGGAAAGCGCATCGTGCCCGCTAAAGCCAAGGAAGCGGGCTTTATTCACGAAGCCGTTGAGAGTCTCGACGACCTAGTGCCGCGCGCTAAAGCGTGGATTGCCGAAAATCATGACAACGAAGCCGCCTGCACGCAACCTTGGGACACCAAGGGCTACAAGATCCCCGGTGGTAACGCCAACCATCCCGCAGTCGCCCCTATGCTCCCGGTCGCTTCCGCCATGATTGCCCAGAAAACACGGGGGCTATTGCCTGCGCCGGTCAAAATTTTGGATGTGGCAGTGTCTGCCATGCGGGTCGACTTTGAGACCGCGATGCGGATTGAGAGCCGGGGTTTAACCGAGTTGGCACTGACACCGGTGGCGAAGAACATGATCAACACGTTCTTCTTCAATCTCAATCAGATCAACGGGGGCGCCTCTCGTCCAAAAGATATTGAGCCGCAAACGACAAAAAAGGTGGGTGTGCTCGGCGCTGGCATGATGGGTCAGGGTATCGCTTATGTTTCTGCAATGGCGGGTATCGAGGTCGTGCTCAAAGACGTCTCCCAAGAGGCGGCTGACAAAGGCAAGGCCTACACGGAAGGCTTATTGCAAAAACGCATTAGCCGCGGCCGACTGTCCGAAGAAAAGGCCAGCCAGATATTGGCGCTGATTACACCGACGGCAGATAAGAATGATCTGCAGGGCTGCGATCTCATTATCGAGGCGGTGTTTGAAAATATGGCGCTCAAGCACGAGATTACCCAGGAGCTCGAGCCCTGTTTGGCCGAAGGCGGCGTGTGGGGATCCAATACCTCAACGTTACCGATAAGCCAATTGGCGCAAGCCAGTGCCAATGCGGAGCATTTCATTGGCATCCATTTCTTCTCGCCCGTCGACAAAATGCCACTGGTCGAGATCATCATGGGTGAGCACACCAGCGATCTGGCGCTCGCTAAGGCCTTTGACTACACCAAGCAGATCCGTAAGACCCCGATTGTCGTGAATGACTCACTGGGCTTCTTTACCTCGCGGACTTTTGGTACCTATCTCGACGAAGGGGTGCGCCTATTGACTGAAGGCATCCACCCAATACAGATCGATAATCTGGGCAAGGCCATTGGCATGCCCGTTGGGCCACTTGCTGTTTACGACGAAGTGAGTCTGGAGCTGTCTCGAAAGGCGTGGGCGACCTGGTCAGAGATGGGCGTACTGGATAACTGGGGTGATGGCACGATCACCCGTGATGTCATCGACACCATGGTGGGCGACCACAGTCGCGGCGGTCGTCATCACGGTGGTGGGTTTTATGAATACGCAGAGGATGGCAGCAAAACAATCTGGCCCGGTCTGATGGATCTTTACTACAACGCCGATGCTGCAGTGGTAGAGAATGACATCAAGGACCGACTGCTTTTTCGGCAGGTTATCGAGGCCTTAAAATGCCTAGAGACTGGCGTACTGCGCAGCGTCGCCGATGGCAATATTGGCTCGATTATGGGCATCGGCGCGCCAGCTTGGACCGGTGGCCTGATTCAGTTCGTCAATACTTACGGTCTTGCCGCCTTCAGCGATCGCTGTGAGACGCTAGCGAGCCACTATGGTGAGCGATTCAATCCGCCTGCAATCGTCGCGCAGAAAATCGCGGCGGGCGAGGCTTTTAGCTAAATCGTCCCTGGTTGAAGCGGCCGTAATTGATCAGTGCGCCGACGAGCAGGGTTATCTGCCTGTCGGGTGCACTGCTTCAATGCTGACGAGCGCTTCGATGTCCGTGTTCGCGCCCACTCCACGATAAAACCTGACGAGCCGTGATGTGCCATCGCCGAGCTGAAAGCGGCTGAGAGAGTCATTGAAGGCAGTTTGCTGAGTCGATTTATTTGGCGGGGGCCGTCAGGGGCTTCGTTGTTGCCATCGTCACCGCAATCGTCGGTGAATAAACAGAGGCCACTGTGGCTGGCACTATCTGCTCCCCCACCGGGAAACGCTATAGCATGACCTCAATCAATGACGGGCCTTTAGTCGCCATGGCTGCTGCGAATGCTTGGTCAAGTGCCTCTACCGTTTCGACGGTCGAGGCGTGTAGGCCCATGCCGCGAGCAATGTCGGCCCAGCTGAGATCGGGGTTGCTCAGATCGAGCAAGGACAAAGCGATGGGCCCCGGCGCTTCAACGCCAACCCGTGCGAGCTCAATGTTAAGAATCGCGTACGAGCGGTTATTCAATAGCAATACCGTGATATCCAACTGCTCTCTTACCATCGTCCAAAGCGCTTGAACGGTATACATTCCCGAGCCATCTGCCTCTAGCGCGATGACCGGTCTGTCTGGGCAGGCGATCGCCGCTCCCACAGCAAGCGGCAAGCCCTGACCAATCGCACCACCGGTCAAGGTGAGCCAATCGTGTGCCGCCGCATTAGCGGTGAGTAAAAAGGTGCCGAGGCTGTTAGTGGCGCCCTCGTCGCAGACAATAGCCTGTTCAGGTAGCCGATTAGCCACCACTTTGCCGAGCTCGGTCGCATCAATTTTGCCGTCAGTCAGAGGATGTGCGGCTGGTGCAGATGTCGTCACAGGTTGCGCCGGTGCATCCAGTAGGTCAGCCAGTCGTGTCAGTGCATCGAGTGCGTCGATACGAACATCGACCAGTGTGGAGAGATCGGCAGTATCCGGTGATAGCACGCTAGGCTTATCCGGATACGCAAAAAAAGAAACGGGTGCCTTGGCACCCACGAGCACGAGGGTGTCGAGCCCAGCGAGTTGCTCCACAGCCATCTCGCCAAAGTAGGCTAATCGTTCCGTCACAACCCGACCAATACCCCGTGCTTGTCGGGCAAAAAAAGTTTCAGTGACTAACCGGCAACCGGTGGCTGCAGCGATACGGCCGGCTTGGTAGAGCGCTTCGGCTCTCAGTGCGCGACCACCTAAAAATAGGGCGCTGTGTTGCGCGCCACGCAGCTGCTCTGCGACCGCCGCAATGGTCTCGTCACTGGCACGGGCTGTTGTGATACCGGGTAAGTGGGTGATGGGCGGCGCGATAGCGGTCCAGGCATGATCGGCGGGCACCACAAAAGTGCTGATGGAGCCCGGATAACTTTGACTGTCGGACAGCGCTTGAAGGCCGGTTTGTGCCAACGCCTCTGCATTGGGCGACACGCTAAAAGACTGTGATACGGGTGTGGCCATCCCGCGAATGTCGCTGGTCAATGGCGCATCGTGTTGTAGGTGATCGGTTGCATGGTCACCGACCATATTAAGAATGGGGGAATGCGCTCGCTGCGCGTTGTGCAGATTGGCAATGCCATTGGCAAACCCTGGGCCCAGGTGCAGCAGGGTGAGTGCGGGTTTGTCGGCCATGCGTCCGTAGCCATCTGCCGCTCCCGTTACGACACCTTCAAACAAACAGAGCACGGCCCGAATCTGCGGCTGCTTATCGAGGGCAGCGACTAACTGCATTTCCGATGTGCCGGGGTTGGCAAAACAAGCGTCCACACCGTGCTCTGCGAGGGCATTGATCAGTGATTCAGCACCATTCATAGGTCAGTCCTTTGGTTCGTTGAGTGCGCGATGGACGCCGGGTGATGTGTCAATGCAAAGGTCAATCGGACACCGGTGAAGACACAGTATAACGCCGAGTTGGGGTGGCTCGGTTGCTCGCCTTGAACCCCGGCGCCCGCAATATTTCCTGCGCGAAGGCTTCCGCTTGATCGAGATAGTGCTCGGAGGCGGGGTCTGTCATGTGGCTACCGTATTGATGCGTGCCACGAATAATTTGCTCACCATCGGCGGTCCACTCAATAAGATAGTAGAGGCCATCGCCGGCGACGACAGTGCGATAGTCATCATCGCTCAGCTGCTCTGAGTACATCGCGCGTAAGGTGTCAGGACCACCCGACGCAGCCCAAGTTCGTCCGTCGCGTCCATGTCGTTGTATCTCGCCCCACTGAGGATCGAGCCGCCCCGATATTGCTGTGACCGATGCCATGCACTTAACCAGTGTGTCTCTAGCAGGGGGAAGGGGTTCTTTTGAACGCTCGATTAACCACTCCTCCAACAAGACACACACGCCGAGCGCTGCCTGTCGATTGTCTTTGTCGGTATGAAGATTCCAAGACGCTAACAGGTTCAGCGCTTTGGTTTGTTCGGGGCCGTCAGGCTCGAGAGCGGTCACCTCACTCAGGTATTGATAGCCGCGATAGCGAGGTGAATAGGCATTGTCGTGTTTGATTGCCGAAAAAGCGTCAAACGTGATCGCTGTGTTGGCGTCGAGCAGCTCTAATCCTCGCACCGCGCGATTGGTCATTCGTGTGGGCCAGCCGCTTTCTTTGGGATAATCGGCGAGGATCGGGTTGCTGCCCTCTGAGCTGATGTGAAAGGGGGATTGATTGGCACTGTGGACATAACCTGATGCGGGGTTCGTCACACTCGGTAAGGCCGTCGGGGGCAAATAGGATTGCCAAATCAAGTCGCTGCGATCACCGGGGAGATATTGGTCCCACTGCCACCCCTGGTCGCGGTCCGGCATCATTGCATTGTGTACAAAGTGGATGACGCCGTCTTCATTGGCGTAAACAAAATTAAAACTGGCGATGTACTGCAGTGCCATCGCGGCTTGCCACTCTTCGAAAGAGGTCGCTTCGCTCATGGCTAACCATTGCTCTACCTGTCGAATCTCGCCCATCCCCGCGTAGCGTACCGCGTAGGTGCCGTGTTCGGTCTTCATCACGGGTCCGTGAATAGAGCGATATCCGTCTTCGTGAACCGTCCACGGTAACCACCCCCACAGCCGCACTTTAATCGGGATATCAAAGTGCTCTAGCTCGTGCCACTCGTCGTCCAGCCGATACTGGTTGTTATGTTGCGGATTCATCTCGAGTGCGTAGATATCGACGAGATCAGGCTGATTGACCGTAACACCCCAGCCGTGGTGCTGGTTAAACCCAACGCCTAGCGCGGGCGAGCCAATGAACAGCCCTCCCATGACGTCGAGTCCCTCACCACTTTGCAGGTGTACCTCGTACCAGGAGACTGGGCCAGTCAGAGGTTGATGCGAATTAATCATTAACAGCGTGGAGCCGTCTCGTGTGCGGCTGGGTGCGATGGCGGTGGCATTGGAGCCGAGTGTGATCGCTGTGTTGGGCAAGTGCGGTGGTTGGCTGACCTCAAATTGCCGCGTATCGGCGCGCAGTGCGGTAATGGGTTGCTCAAAACCATAAAAGAGAAGATGCCGGAACATGTGTGCGGCAATCACGTCCTGTGGGGTCACCGGCAAGATGTCCAGTGTCACCCGTTCCGGATGTGCTGCCGCAAAAACATTAAAACCCTCCGCAAAAGCGTCCAGGTAGCGTTTTGTATCGGCTGTGAGCTGGGTTTCGTAATCGCGCTCAATGGTGTTCCAGAAAGCTAACCACTGTACTAAGTAATCGGTGGCGGCGGCGTCTTTACCAAAAAAGCGAGCCGCTTGTCCGCGATAATAGGGGAGTGTTTCCTCAAGAATCTCCCAGCCGTCCTCAGCTTGGGCATACGCGAGGCCAAATGCCATATCGGCATTGGTGTCGCCGTAAATATGCGGGACGCCAAGGGCGTCTCGCTCAATGGTCGCCTCCCAAGCACTGCTGTCCAAACTGAACAGCAGAGACGCTGTCGCGAGTAAAAAGGCGCGCGCGCGGCAGCGGACAGGCAGCCGCACCGAAGTCGTTTGGATCAGGATTGGGGAGTCCAACAAGCGCATCATAGGCAGATGCTTACAGGTCTGACACGTAGGCAGCAATATTGTTGATGTCCTGATCGGTCATCGGCTTGGCGACCGGATACATCATCGCGGACTGCGCCCCGCGTTCTTCACCGGCCCGATAAGCGGTCAGTTTCGCCACAATATCAGTGGTCACTTGTCCGGCAAGCTGCGGTCCAATGCCGCCTTCGCCACGGCCACCGTGACAGGCAATACATTGGCCGTAGTATTTTTCGCCTAATGCGGCAGGCGTCGCGGCAGCTAGCGCGACCTGCTTGGCTTGCTCAACGTCGGCAATTCCCCCGCCGTTAGTGGCTTTCCAATCTTCATAACATTCGTCGATACATTGATTACGATTGCCCGTCCAATCATCATCATTAGTGTTTGTGCCCACCCAAATGAGGCCAGAAATAATGACAATAAAAGCGGCGACTAGCCCGGTGGTGTTCATTGTGTAGTTCCTTTTTAACGCAGTATGACAAAGTGGGAGCCCGGTCACACCGGAGCCCTCCACCGGAAAGCGCGGAATGATAAAGCTTCTGCGTGCCAGATGACAGATGCTAATGCGCTGCACCGACGTCCCCGTCCCTGCGCTGGCGACCTCTTGACCGATTCATCATCGGGCAGATGACCTCGATGCCGCGACTCGGCATACTCTGCACTCTGTAGTATTGATGAACACCGACGTCTCCGGGAGACCGCACTATGTCAAACCCTTATCGTGGCACCATCAAAGTCCGTTTCGCTGATACCGACGCCAATGGGCATGCTTTTTTTGGCAATTATTTTGTTTTCGCAGACGAAGTGCTCGGTGATTACTGGGCGGAGCTGGGTTGGGATGTGTCGGATGTCGTCAATCAGGACTATCTCACCTTCACCGTCAATGCCAACATGGATTTCTTAGGCGAGAGCCTCGCGGGTGACACGTTGGAAGTCGAGGTCAAGTCTGAGCGGATTGGCAATTCGAGCGTCGTCATTGGATTTAGCATGCGCAATCTGCGCACGGATGAAACGACAGGGCGTGGGACCTTTACCTACGTCTTTGTTGATCGCACTACGCGCAAGAGTGCTTCGATGCCTGCCAGCTTCCGAGCAGCGCTCATTGAGCGGCATCCTGAGTTGGCGTGAGCCTACCTGAGCACTGGGGATCGGTCGGTTGGTTCCCGGTGACGAATCCATCACACTAAGCCACCGGTTACCGCAGAAGAAAGAGACGCGCGTGGAGCAACGCAGCAAAAATACGCATCAAGGAAAAGGCTTGGTGTTGGTGCTACAAGATCTGTCCTCGGCGGCACCGTTTGAGTTGAGCGCTAAATCGAGTGATGAGGCCGCGCAAGACTATTGCTGGTCGGCGTTGGTGCTATCGGCGGCGTTTGGGTTTCGCGTGGTGCCGGGACAATCTTATTACCTTTACCTCGATTCCAGCGCGTGGAAACTCTCAATGATTTCTCCTGCCGAATGGGGTCATCGCATACCCGGTACGTTTGTGGGGAGCTGCGATTTACGGGTCGATATGACCTGGTCACTGATCTTCGATGAATCGATCGTAGAGGGTTCTGCAGTTCATGATGCCTTATTGCAATACCTCACGGGCATCCGAGAGCAACTCTTACAGTCAGGTAGCTGGGAGGCGTTGCTGCGGCGAGGAGAGCGGCATCTCCCCTATCAGCAGCGCGTGCTGACGACCGCGCTGGCATCCTCTCTGAGGCAGTCTCTGGCGCTCAGCGGACAGTCAGGCGTTCCGCCAGGCGTCCCCGCTCTAGGACATGCCATGGAAGGTATGGGTGCTGCTGCCGTCTGAGCAGACCCACCATCACGGTATGGCTGTTACCGGGCACTCGCATTACACGAGGGTGGGGCTTCAGGCAGTATCGGCAAACAGTTCCCTGCCAATGAGCATGCGGCGGACCTCTGAGGTACCCGCGCCGATTTCATACAGCTTGGCATCTCTCAACAGTCGGCCGGTTGGGTAGTCGTTGATATAACCATTGCCGCCGAGTAACTGAATAGCGTCAAGCGCAGATTGCGTCGCCGCTTCGGCCGTATAGAGAATCACCGCGGCGGCATCCTTGCGACTCTGCTCGCCACGATCTAGGGCACCGCAGACCGCATATAAATAAGCTCTGCTGGCTGAGCATCGCGCATACATATCGGCCAATTTTCCTTGAACCAACTGAAACTCGCCAATGGATTGTCCGAACTGCTCGCGCTCGTGGACGTAGGGCAGTACCACATCAAGGCATGCCTGCAGGATGCCAACAGGTCCTCCGGCCAGCACAGCACGCTCGTAGTCGAGGCCTGACATCAGCACTCGGACGCCCGCGCCGACCTCACCTAAGATCTGTGATGCTGGGACTCGGCAGTTTTCAAAGACTAATTCGCAGGTATTGGAGCCGCGCATCCCCAATTTGTCGAGTTTAGGTGATCGTGAAAATCCAGGTGTATCGCGCTCTACAATAAAAGCGGTGATGCCCTTGGAGCCTGCCTCAGGGTCAGTTTTTGCATAAATGACGTAGACATTGGCGTCAGGGCCATTCGTAATCCACATTTTATTGCCGTTGAGGATAAAGTCGTGACCCTGCCGCTCGGCTTTAAGCCGCATACTCACCACATCAGAGCCGGCATTGGGTTCTGACATTGCCAGCGCGCCAACCTGCTCGCCGCTGCACAACGCGGGCAAATACTGCTGTTTTTGCACCTCCGTACCATTGAGCCGAATCTGATTGAGGCATAGATTGGAGTGGGCCCCGTAAGAAAGTCCTACTGAAGCACTCGCGCGAGAAATCTCTTCCATGGCAATTGCATGGGCCAAATAATTCATGCCGCTGCCACCGTATTCCTCGGGACATGTAATGCCCAGCAATCCTAGCGCACCCAACTTGGGCCACAAATCATTCGGAAAATCGTTGTTTCGATCGATCTCAGCCGCTCGGGGTGCAATCTCTTGCGCAGCAAATTGACTGAGCGTCTGTCTGAGTAAACCAATTTCTTCGTCGTGGCCGTACTGTAAAGTGGGGTAAGACAAGTTCATAGTTGAGGCGTCTCGTGGTTAAAGGCTGCTCGATCGAGCCCATCTGGTTCAGGGCCTGTTTTTAACACAATTGGATAGATTATGGGTGCCAATCTGTAGGCGCACGCGAGAATGAGATATGAGGCAATTACTAAAATTTGGTCACTCGATGACGGCCATCGTTTTTTTGGGTGCGATCGCCGTGCTGTGGGTACTGCATCAGCAGCTACCCGACCCTGAGCGCGCGTTGAGCCTCTATGCGGAAGCCCGACAAGCGATGGAACGCATTGCCGTCTTGTTGCTGTTACCGTCGCTCGTGTTATCTCTGCTGTTCGGGTTGTTTTCGATGGCGATGGTGACTGGATTTCACAATGCACCTTGGGCGTGGGCTAAGTTTGTGACAACGGTTGTCATGTTGGAGGGGACTTTGCTGGGCATTCAGAGCCCGATTGTCAAAGAAGCGCGACGTGCTGAGGCTGCGCTCAATGACCCCACTCAATTGGCGCTGCTGGCGCAGAATCTGCCAGCAGAGCAATCTTCTTTGGTGGTGATTGGCGTGGTGGCTACCGCTAATGTGGCGTTGGGAGTATGGCGGCCGCAGTTTCGATCTCGGTCTACAGCATCGTCCTGAACATCAGTGCCAGACGCTTCCCACGGCTCAAGTTTTCGAGAAATTCCTGTGGTTGAGCGTCTACCGTCAGAAAATTCGAGAAGCCTGCAAGGGCTTCAGCGTTGACGCCATCTAAATTTAAAAAGCCCATTCGCCAGTCTGAGAATTCTCTGGTTTCTGTTTCGCCACTGAACAATATGCGCACTTCTTTGTGGCGGGGATCTTGTTTAATCACTTCAAAGATGTGGTTCACTGCCCCTTGATTGCCTTCGAGCAGTTGGTAAAAAGATCCTTCCCGATAGAGCAGTAAACCCGTCACGTCGTGCTCAGTATTGGCGGTGCGTGCCACCCCCAGCAGCGCAACGAGATCTTCTTGAGTGAAGTGCTCGGTTTCTGTGCTGACGTAGCATAAATGGAATATGGCATTTTCGGCGCGTTGTGAGCCGCTATAATCGTCTTGAGAGTCTGCTTGGGCGGTATGATCTGACATGGAGCCCCTGTTGGTTGCGCAGTAGGTTGCGCGTTAGGTCGCCGCAACGCGGTGACTACTTTCGCGCAGGTTGCTTGCTACCGGGCCAATAGTCAAATAAAATTGACATATATATGGTAAAAAAGTTAGACACTTGGTTGCGGGGATCTGTCAAGCCACCCGCAGCGGGGCATAGACAAGATGGGGGAATACGATGAGTGAGTTAATTGACGAGGACGCGGCGGTAAATCTAACCACCCAGCAAGCGCTGGAAGGGAGGGCGTTAGCGCCCCGGTTTTATTGCACTGACTATCCGGCGATGGAGCAGATAGACGTGACGCCGGTTCGGGCGGAATGGGATCAGATGATGCGCGCTTTTGAGCTCGATACGAATCGAGGTCACTTCAAGCAAAACTATGATTATGACCCGGCGATTCTAGATGCTGATCCAGCGCTCAAAGACGAATTTTTGGATTTCTTAGTCTCCTCGATTACGGCTGAATATTCCGGTTGTGTGCTGTACCAAGAAATTGAAAAAAATGTGAGTAACCCTGAGATTTCCAAACTGATGCGCTACATGGCAAGAGACGAATCTCGCCATGCGGGTTTTATTAATAAAGCGTTGAATAAGCTGGGCGTCGCAGTCGATTTGGGCGTATTAAAGCGCGAGAAGGAATACACGTTCTTTAAGCCTAAGTTTATTTACTATGCTACCTATTTGTCCGAAAAAATTGGTTACGCCCGCTACATCACCATCTTTCGACATCTTGAGCGGCATCCCGAAAAGCGATTCCATCCGATCTTTAAATGGTTTCTTGAGTGGTGCAACGACGAGTTTTCCCACGGTGAAGCATTCGCTCTCATTATGAGATCGGATCCCAAGTTATTGCGGGGAATGAACAAGCTCTGGATTCGTTTCTTTTTGGTCGCGGTTTATTCGACGATGTATGTCAGGGATCACTCCCGACCAACGCTCTATGAGGCCTTTGGCATGGATGTCACAGAATTTGATTATCAAGTCTTTGACATCACAACCGAGATTTCACGACAGGTTTTTCCACTGACGCTCAATACCGACGATCCGCGTTTCCGCGCGGGGCTCGAGCGAATGCGGGAATTACAAATGGGTCGTGACGCGCTGGAAGGAAAGCGTGGTATTGCCGCCATGACCAAGCGGCTTGGGCTGGGCGCTTTGTTTGGTCTGACATTTGCCCGATTATATTTATTGCCCACCCAGCCCAATGCAATGCCTGAACAGGTGTGCATGCAACCGGCGTGGTGATCCCTGCGGTTGCCCCTCTAGTGGACTGATCCCGCTCGGGGAGCAGGACTCTGCTCGTTGCCGCGTGGGGCTGTTCGCGCTGCCGGGTGTCTGTTATTTTTCGCTGAAAGGTCAGCCTAGAACGCCGACAAATGAATTGAGGTGGAGAGCAATATGTCTGTCGTAACGGTCGCAGAGCAGTCGGGTGTCGCACTGGTCACCCTGAATCGTCCCGAAGCCAATAATGCGCTGAATCGAGCGCTTTCCGAAGCGATTACTGAGACCTTCATAGCGCTCGCGAGCTCGCCGACGGTGCGCGCTATTGTCCTCACGGGGGCGGGCCGCAGTTTTTGCGCTGGCGTTGATTTAAAGGCTTTATCGGATGAACCAGAACTGCTCACGTCGGGCGTGGGGTTGGGCCCAGCCTCGCCGATCGTCGCCGCATTAGAACAATGCCCGCAACCTATCATCGGCGCGATCAATGGCGCAGCTGTTACGGGTGGTTTTGAGTTGGCTCTGGCGTGTGATTATTTGTTCGCGAGCACCGCTGCCCGCTTTGCCGATACGCATGCGCGAGTGGGTATTTTACCCGGATGGGGTTTATCTCAAAAATTGACTCGTATCATTGGCATCAACCGGGCCCGTGAAATGAGTTTTGCGGGTCATTTTATTGATGCGCATCGTGCCGAGGCCTGGGGGCTGGTGAATCGCGTTTGCAGCCCAGAGACCCTTTTGGATGAGACGCTGGAAAGTGCAGCCCAAGTTGCCGATGGCGACCGCAAAGCGGTGGTCGCGTTGAAAGCGTTGATGAATGATGGTTCAAAACAAAGCTTGGGCGATGCGCTAGTGCTAGAGGGCGAGCGAGGTAATGCCTTCGCTAAAACCGTCGACTACGGCAAGATGGGTGAACGGCTGGCCGCACTGCGTAAGCGGGCGGCGAAATAAGCGTCCTACGTATTTCGGGCGCAGAGGCCGTTGACGCTGAGAGCGGTTTCGCCGGCCACTATTCGTCGGCCACTAAAGGGGAGCGGTAACGATGGTTTGGTTGATGGCAGGCGTGTTGCTATGGAGTGCCGCTCACTTGTTGAAGAGAGTGGCCCCAGAATGGCGGTCTCGATTGGGCGGCGCGGGCAGACCGTTGGTGGCGTTATCGATTGTCGGATCGGTCGTCCTAATGATCCTTGGCTATCAGCAGGCTGATGGGCCTATTTGGTGGGGACGGCAAAGTGCTCTGGTTGGAATCAATAATCTGCTGGTGTTAGTCGGTTTTTATCTTATTGCGAGTTCACAAACGGGGGCGCGCATTACCCGTTTCATTCGGCACCCTCAATTAACGGCGATCAAGCTGTGGGCTGTTGCGCATTTGTTGGTCAATGGGGATCTGGCATCACTGATTCTCTTTGGTGGCTTACTGATCTGGGCAGTGCTGGCAGTGGTGCTGATTAATCGGCAAGAAGAGCAGCCGGTGCGAGAGCAAGGTCCGATCGTATGGGCTCGCGAGATAGGGGCGTTCAGTGCCGCTATCGTGATCTATGGGTTGGTTGGCTATGCACACGGGTTGCTGGGGTACCCCGTTCATGGCTGAATCGAACTTAGCCAAGGGATGACCGTACGTTTTGCCTTAACGGAGAGTGGTATCAGGCGCGCGCTAGATGCGCTGTCACAAGACCATACCCCAATCGAAGCAGCACTGAGTCAGGTGGGTTACCCCGCATCGCGACGGCGCGACCACTCTTTTGCGTCGCTGGCTCGCATCATTATTGGACAGCAGCTCTCGACTAAGGCTGCGGCGACGATTACCACGCGTGTTGAGGCAGCTGTGGGCGCTGAGCTGACGCCGTCTTCTGTGTTATCACTTTCCCCAGAAGCGTTGCGAGCGGCGGGGTTATCGCGTCAAAAAATAGGCTATTTGCAGGCGCTCTCTGAAGCAGTGGCTTCTAACGCCTTGCCGCTAGAGCAGCTACCGCGTTTAGGCGATGATGAGGTGGAGTCGGCTATTACGGGCGTGAGAGGGCTGGGGCGTTGGTCAGCGCATATGTACATGATGTTTGCGTTGGGACGTCCCGATGTCTGGCCTAGCGGTGATCTGGCCGTTCGGGTGGGATTTGGTCGTATTATGGCGTGGTCAGAGCGGCCTGATGAGAAAAAAGTCATTGCCCACGGCGCGGTATTTTCACCCCACCGTAGCGCTTTGGCGCTCTTGTGCTGGCATTTTTATAGCGAGGCGCCGCTGTGAGCTTCAGCGAATGGGATCGGCAATGTATGGCTTTGGCGTTAGAAGAAGCTCATCGTGCCGCGGCTCGCGGAGAGGTGCCCGTGGGCGCAGTGCTGGCCCGGGATCAAAACGTGCTTGCCAATAGTGGCAATGCGCAAATTGAGCTGCAGGATCCGACAGCACACGCCGAGATCAGAGTGCTTCGCGATGCGGCGGTGAGAGAGGGCAATTACCGACTGCCGGGGACTACGCTGTATGTCAGCTTAGAACCCTGCACGATGTGTTGTGGTGCCTTGGTCCATGCGCGGGTTAAAACCCTGATCTTTGGCACGCGCGAGCCGCGCTCTGGAGCGGTCATAAGCGCAGCACAGACGCTTGATAATCCCCTGTTGAATCATCGGGTTCAATGGCAGGAGGGATTGTCCGAGGCAGAGTCGGCCGCGCTGTTAAGAGCCTTTTTTAAGGCGCGGCGTCAGTCTGCTAGTTGAGGGTTCACAGTACAGGGAATGCGATGGCCCGCAGAGATTCAGGCAGCAGTGTGTCCACTTCAATCGGTGGTGCTAGGCGATCTTCTGGCAGGGTTTGTAACTTCAACATCCCTTCATAATGACGGATATTGTCGACATAGGTCACGGCTTGAGGCCCCTCAGCGAAACCAAATTTGGTCATGGGGAAAAACTCAGGATGCTGCAGCAGGGGAAGCTGCGCCCTCACATCGGGCCAAAGGTGCGGATCATTCCCCGCCTGCTGCGTCATGATTCTTGCGTCCTCTAGGTGGCCCATGCCGATGTTATAAGCGGCTAACGCCATTGACGTCCGGTCGGGCTCTTCGATATCCGGTGGAAGTCGTCGTAACAAGTCTTTGAAAAATCGAGCGCCACCGCGAAGACTTTGCTGTGCATCAGTTCGGTCCTGAACGCCCAACTCTTCGGCCGTTATGCGAGTGAGCATCATCATGCCTCTCACACCCGTGGGAGATCGTGCATTGGGGTTCCAGTGGGATTCTTGATAGGCCATTGCGGCGAGCAGTTGCCAGTCCATTTGGTATTCCAGTGCAACGCGCTGAATGAGAGGCTGCCACGGGGGCAGATTGGCCGCTATTTTTCGCTGAAAAGTCAGTGATCCGACTCGTGACGCATGTTCATAACGACCGAAGTACTGTCTTTCCAGTTGCGCGATATCCCCGTTCTGACGGGCCTGCTGGATAAATTGATTGACCAGATCGAGTGATACGCCGTCGTCAGCAGACTGAGGCAAATACCACACTACGGGGGCGGGCTCACCGATCTCCAA
>OBPT01000122.1_pt1 | contig 23462 bp, 21 predicted proteins | sample 1534671 | NCBI WGS metagenome assembly OBPT01 (sample SAMEA3275494, study PRJEB22092) | marine metagenome | biome: ENVO:00000447 marine biome; feature: ENVO:00002042 Surface water; material: ENVO:00002010 seawater | collected 2014-06-21T11:00:00+00 | depth 1 m | reverse complement strand
AATACGTATTAGTCACTCGCTAGCGAAAACTCGGTATTATCGAGCTCCACTAAAACAGGCTTATTAATCAGTTCAATCAACAACATCGCGCGCTGCTCACCTTTAGGCTCTTGATAAATCGCCTGAATATTATTGTAGTTAGCCGAATGCACGGTGACTTTATCACCCGTTTTAGGCAGTTTACTATCGACTTGTGCCACACTTTGTAGCTCACGAAACACACTGATTAATGAGCTTGAGACTTTTTGGTACTCTTTGCCTTGTTTGACAAAACCAATGACACCGCGCGTTGAGCGAACAGAAGTAAAATTATGTTTGCCATGATCGAGCTGGGCAAACACATAATTAGGAAACAATGGCTCTTCAACGGTTTGTCGCTTGCCGCGCAACACTTTAGTGACCATTACCTTTGGATAAAAGGCGTCGACACTTTGATTCGCTAAATGCATCACGGCTTTGCTTTCTTCTTTGGCTTTGCAATACAACAAATACCAGATGGTGCCTATCGGCCCGCCAAACGGATCTTTTTTGGGTTTTTCTGCCGCTGTTTGAGCATGTGTATTTGATTGTGTATTTGAGTTTGTTACTGAAATGGAGTCAGACATTATACAAGCCTCCTAGGAAGAACAATGAGTGCAGAATAGCACCGCAAAAAGGAAAAATTTGGCAGGGGCGGAGGGATTCGAACCCCCAACCATCGGTTTTGGAGACCGCTGTTCTACCAATTGGAACTACGCCCCTGCAACAAACGCCTCGCATTATACAAGTCTTAGACTAAAGGTAAAGAGAATTCGTCGCTGGTGTTTCTTAGTTGGTATTTGCCACGATGTTTGTCACAGTGCTATCCGTGCCTACATATTACAATAATAATGCCCACGCTCGGTTGATAATCAGGGCTAAGCGAAGATATAACGCAGTTTGTTGTGTTGCCGTATCCACATCGCAATCGGTGTGTTGTGCGTATTCTTTAAGCAGCTGAGTTTGTGCAGTAGGGGTAAGTTGATTGATCACAATGCACATTGCCACATCAAAATACCTAGGCCCAAGAGCGGCATACTCCCAATCCACACACACATCATTGGCGCGAATATGATCAAGGTGCAAGTCGTTATGACATAACACCGGCGTATCGTCGATATACTGAAAATCTTGCATATCATGTATCAATATGTCGAGCGCTTGGCTTAACGAGCATGCCGTGCTTGAGTCGTTCGCATCATGACCAGCATGCAAAGCGCTAATTAGAGCTTTACATTGTTTTATAGGATCAAGTTGTCTAATAGGTTTATCGCTAGATTTGTCAGTAGGTGTAGCGGTAGGTGCTTGGTGGAGTTGTGCTAATGCTCGCGCTAGTGTCTGTGTCAGTGCTTGTGCTTGCGCTTGCTCAGTCTCTGCTGGCACAAAAGCCTCAACCCACAATAAACCTTGTTCGTTGGGCTTAGCATGAGTACTGCTAGATATATGCGGACTAAGGTATATCGGCTCTGCTGCTATCCCGATGACAAACAAGCGTTGTTGCAACGCAAACGTCGAAGCAAACGAAAACGCCTGACCGTCATGCTCGTGCAACTGTTTGACAATCACTCGTTCAGTCAAACCATCAACGTCAAATGCGCATTCCCACACTGGGTGAGTACCACTCAGAGCGCTAAAGCGTAAATCAGCGGCGACAATGGGTTGCCCAACTCGCTGGCAAAGGATTGCAGTGAGCGGTTCGGTTAACATGAAGCATTCACGCGAACTAAGCCGCGCCACTCGCGCCATCCATATATTGCAAACACAATATACACGGCAAATAAGCCAGCACTCACGGTCAAACCCGATGCACTATATATAATTACGGCTAAGGCGTTAATCACCATCCAATAAAACCAATTTTCATAGACTTTATGCGCGACCATCACTGTGGTTAACACACTAAATACACTCATCACGATATCTAAGGCATTGATCCAGTTAGTATTAAACCAATCGGCATTAGCCGAATCGGCGCTGGTAAACCATATCAACGCAGCACTGATAAGACTTCCGGCGGCGATAACCCATAAATGAAATCGCAATGGTCGTGGCTGCACACTTAACACCGGTTCGGATCCACCGGTCGTGCCTTGCTGCCACTGCCAATAGCCGTAACCGGCCATTATCATATAATAAATATTCAGCGCCATGCTAAATGACAGTGCTGCTTCAAAAAACACAACCGTAAACAGCGCGGTGGACACAAATGCAAAAAACCAGCACGCGATATGCTCGCGCGCCACTAACACCATGTAAGCAAGGGCGCATAATACCGCCCCCACTTCTAACAGACTAAAAAGCATAACTTACCTGAACGCCCGTTTGACGCTGTCCGCCGAACTGCACATAGGCTTTAGGAATTTCGTAATATTCGCGAGGATCGTTACTAAAGCCACCAAATCCGCGCACATAATAGGTTTTATCCAAGACATTATGCACAAATGCACTCAGCTCCCATCCCGACAATGCACCTGACAATGGCATAGTCACCCGTGTATTGACAATCGCATGTCCAGGATTGATTTCGTCATGTCCATCAGAAAAACGATGCGAAGATTTAGCATCTACCGATACATGCCACAATAAATCATCATTGAGGTTCATGTTAACAAAGGCATGAGCGGTATATTTGGGTGCTTGTGCTTGACGTTGTTTGTCAATGACTGAGCCATCACTGCGAGTGAATCCGCTAAACGTAGCATCCAAATAACCAACATTGACCCCAACGTCAACACTTGGATTTAATTGCCAGCTTAACTCGGCTTCAACACCTTGGTTGATCCCCGTATCAGCATTATCAACAATATCGATAAACTCAACCGGTTGAGCATTACCCGCATCATCGTTCTCATTGACTAACACGTCATAATCACTAATTTGGGTGTTTTCTCGGGTCATATAAAACATAGCCACACGCACATTGGCAGCGCTGTCTGCAATGCGTGATTTCACACCTAACTCATAATGCCAGTTGTATTCAGCTTCATAAATACGTTGTTCGTCGGATACACGCTCATCAGGATTAAAACCGCCCGCTTTAAATCCGCGCGCCACAAATCCATATAAGGTCGAATTATCATGCACATAACTCAACGCAACTTTACCGCCAACGAGTGTCTCATCGTTATTTTCAATAAAGCCAGTACTATCTTGATAATCAATTTGGTGTTGTTCAATACGCAAGCCCGCCTCTACCGATACAGTTTGAGCAGCTAACGTGATTGGCAATGTGATTTGTCCATATACTGCTGAACTTGTGGGTTGGTACAGCGAAGTGAAATCACTGTCGGCATAGGTATATTCGCGGGTTAAATTATCTTCTGCTTGTTTATATAACGCGCCGGCTACCCACTGTAAGTGGCTATTGGCTTGTGAACGAGCTTGTAATTCTAACGCTTGGCTATCTCGATTACGGAAATAATAATCAGTCGATGCGTATTCCCACGGATGAAAACCCACGAAAGTCCAATCTTCATCATAACCATACACAGTATCAGATTGGGTATGTGAGGTTTGCATGCGCCATTGCCCCCAATCAGTGGTGTTGACTAGGTTAACACCGACAGCAGTGGCATCAATGGCATCGACACCCGGCTCATCGGAACGGCTAACATTATCATTATCTAATGAAAACGCATCATAACCGTTATCCGTATTGACGTGAATGACTTGGCCGCTCAACGTCATGGCAGCATTAATATCATACGTCGCAGCTAAACGCGCACTGAGCTCATCTAGATTATTGGTATCATCACGATCTAAATAGGAATTTTCAACAAATCCGTCTGATGTCGTTTGTTTAATTGCACCGCGCAAACCTAAACCATTTTCAAAGGTTAAGCCATACGCAGCGCTGACATCTAGCGTATCTTGAGTGGCACGACTGATAGCAAAGGAGCCTGAGGGCTCCTCCGTCGGTGCATTACTCACAATATTAATCACACCAGCTAATCCTGAGGTACCAAACACAGTGGCTTGAGGACCGCGCAAGACTTCGACTTGCTGTGTATCTAACAAGGTCGCCATCCCCCCCAAACCAGACACATCCATACCATCTATCACTAGGCCAACTGAAGAATTGAGTGGTTCAGAAAATTGACTGCGCTCACCAATCCCGCGTATTTGAATGTACTTACCGCGAGATGCGCCAGAAGAAAAATTCACATTAGGTGCAAGATTTAACACCCCTTCCAAATGGCTAGCACCGCGCTGATTAAGTTGGTTGGTGGTAATAATGGTCGCTGATTGTGCAATTTGGTCGAGAGATAATTGTGAGTAGTCACCAAAGACATTGATGACTTCGACATGCTTTTCAGTTGCGTTTGCGGAAAGGCTAGCCAATACTGCGATAGCAATGCAAGAAAAAGCGTGCGGTTTTAAATTTAACGTATATTTCAAAAGAAGATCCTTTTTATAAATTGATAAAAAAGATCCGGGATCTGGGCAAAGATGGAGGTTTCCATTCCCTACGCCGGCATTATCCGGATCAGGTAAAAGGGTTTCTTTCGATCTCAGCCTGTCTATAACGACAAGCACCCCTTGGACGATGTGGATAATACGGATAACGGGGAGATTAGGCAAGTATTAAACAGGGATAGTGACACTAAATGCGACGAACGAATCTTTGCCAAATTTTAACTATACATCAGATTTGACGTCGCTGTAACATATAATATCCCAATTGTTTGTTTGTAAGGCCTATCTCTACTCATGAATAATTTTTTCGTTTTATGGTACATTAACGCCATATTTGTGATTACTGCCCTACGACACCAATGACTCAATACATGCGAAATATGTACTTAGTTAAATCAGAACCTAATCTGATGCAATTATGCATACAAATTTTAGCTCAACACTGTAAAACTCTTAATCAGTATAACAGTTGCAACGCTCAATCTCATTCCAAAAAACCACCATTAGCTCACGCTCGGGTGCTTTGGATTAGTGAGACGCCACCTGGATTTGATGTAGATGATGGTATATCTGGTCAGCGATTTATTAACGCTGAATATGTTACTCACATTCAGCCCAAACATTATCGACAAATCTTAGGACAAGAATTCAGCATCATCATTTATGACATTGCAGATGGGATCAGAGCCAACCCTTTGTATGCCGTCATTGGTACATTGCAATTGGGTGGCATTATGGTGTTGTTATCACCAACAACCGACATGGCTAGTCTTCCTAGTGCCCTGCCTAGGTCTTATAGTGAGTCTGTTTCTGTTGGGGATCCTAGCATTTCTTTTGTAAAATCTGGTGTCTCACATTTTAATCAGTTATTTGCTGACTTATTTGAGGAATTTTTTCCTAACCACATTGTGGCAAATGCAAAGCAACTTCATATTTATCTTGATAGTTGGATGGAAATACAAGTTCAACGACTAGGTAAAAATTTACCTCCGTTGGTTAATCAGCAATTAGACATGGCAATTAAAGAGCAATCTATCGTAGGTAAGCTTCTTGTCAATGATTTGTTGTTCAAGCATGGTGCTATGGAGCAAAAGAATATTCATGTCTTGCAAGCTGATCGAGGCCGAGGAAAAAGTGACTTATTAGGTCAATTACCGTCTTTGTTACTCCAGGCTAATGAGAATGATTGCCTATTTACGCAAATTATCTATGTAACCCAAAGCAATGAAGCGACTCATACAATCCGAAATGGCCTCTATAGATTTGAAGACCTTTTTAAAGGACATTTAAAAGGGCATTTAGAAGGACATTTAAAAGGTCTCGAAAATCGTACAGAAAATATCGGCCCTATACATCTTCGCTTCTGTTCCCCTGATGATCCTATTTTATTTACGTTCGCCAATCAGAAAGACAATAGACGCACATTGCTTTTAGTAGACGAAGCTGCATCATTACCCGTATATTGGTTACAACAAGCCTTGTCATATTATTCATCGATTGTATTTGCAACCACCACGCATGGATATGAAAACAATGGAATGGGATTTTCATTATCCTTTTTACCTTCACTTGAGCATTACACGACACATCGTTTGACACACCCAATTCGTTTTATCGCTCCCTGTCCATTAGAAAGTTTTGCTGAAACATTGCTATCCCCTCTGAAAGCTACCAACGCATTACCAACCCAAAAAAACAGACAGGTACGTGATGGTCTACATTTTCTTAACCATAAACAATTAATGACCACACCGTCGTTGCGTAGCTCTGTTATGGCGTGCTTGATGGAAGCTCATTATCAAACAGCACCAGATGATCTCCAGCGCTTACTAGATGCACCTGATATGCAATGTGGGATCTATATGTTTAACGAGATATTGATCGGATGTGTTTGGATCGTTCAGGAAGGCAATATTGATGACCAAGATTTACAGCAACATATCGCTCAAGGCAGTAGACGAGTTAACGGACATTTATCTGTCCAACAACTGGCCTATACGTATGGAAATACCACACTACTAAAACACAATATTTGGCGTATTAATCGTATCGCTGTTTTACCTGAATATCAGGACCGCGGGTTTGGAACAACAATATTATCTGCTTTATCCGAGCAGGCTAAATTAGCCCAAATAGATATGATCACCAGCGCATTTGGTGCTTCAAAGAGGTTATTACATTTTTGGCAACACAATGATTATGAAATCGTAAAGCTAGGTCAAAAAATCAATTCTGTCACAGGGTTAGTAAATGCGATTGTCCTACTGCCTGTATCTGACAAATTTGATTTACAGCAAATACATGAGTGGCATAGCATTGCGCAACAATGGCATTGCCTGATAACAAAACAAAGTAAAGACCACATACCCATCAAATCACAAACAGCGACAGATCATGCAAAACAAATGCTGACTGAGTTCCTAGCTGGCACTCGTAGCTTTGATTATGCAGAAATGTATATTTATTGGCATATACAGACTGTGACATCTATGACTTCTATGACGTCTATAAATGTTGTAGCTACGCCTTCAGTCAACCTACCAGAGTTACTCTATGACCGTTATATCGCTGGACATTCGCTCAGCACAGTGCTGGCTAGCCATCATTTAGTCAACAAAAAAGCCTTCATAACAGAAATAAAATCGCTATTACGTGCGATGCTATAACGTCAGACATCTGCAATTGCAGCCCGTCAACCATCAGGCAAAAAAAAACGACCCAAAGGTCGTTTTTTAATTCTAACTCACAGTTTTACAACGCCAGGATACCCTAGATTGTTATACCACGATTTTTTGCTTTTTCTTTGATGTATGGCGCCCATGCTTCCGCATTACGACGTAACTGCTTAGACTTCTTAGCTTCAAGCACATACTTATATGCAGTACGGAACTTGTTCTGATAGAAGTTAGCTTCCATTAAAGAAAAGTGTATACGACCAGGTTCTTCAATGCCTAATTCTAAGGCTTTTTCGAACGCGACAACGGCACCTTTATAATCTTCAGCAGACATCAATAAGAGACCTTGCTTGCGATATAAATCAGCATTGTTATCAAATTTGGCAGCAATTTCATAATTTAGCGCTGCTTCTTTATGATTTTTAGAGGCATGGTGCGCATTGGCTAATAACGAATAATTAGCTTCGTTCTTTTCAATTAGGCCATTACCAATATACTTTTCTAAGATCTTCGTTGCCTTAAACGGAATATCATTAGTAGAGTATAACTGAGCTAGCGCTTTAAACTCTGATGCTTTAGTCAAATAACCCTGACCATATGCCATTTCAAATGTAGACAATGCTTTCTTGTAATCTTCTACAAGCATGTAGAAGAAACCAAGTTGTGTCCACCAGCGTGGTGTATCAGTGAACTGACGAACTAATTCTTCAGCTACTTTTACCGTTGATGGGTAGTCTTTACGCTCATAATATGAGGTTAACTTTAACACATAAGGGTTTTTATTTGGTTTGCCTTCTTTGGTGTATAACGCAATAGCTTTATCCGCAGGAACAATGATTTTATCAAGTTGCTTTAACTCATAAAAACCTTGTGCCATACGCGTATAAATTGCCGGATCTTCTTTACAGGTAAAGTCTATCCACTTGTTATACCATTTGATCGCATTTGCATACTCTTTCTCTTGTAGATTCAAATCACCTAACAAACGAAGGGTATCAGCGTGTTCACGGTCATTCAATACCTTGGTCGATACCGACGCCGTTAAACGGACTAATGCTTCATCCGCACGATCTTTTTCAGCGGCTAATAAGTTACCAACAAAACGGTCAACATAAGCTTTGTCGAAGGTATCAGAAGTTTCAATATCAATTAGAATCTGAATCGCTTCAGCAATCTTATCTTCATTGTATGCTTCAAATGCACGTTGTACTTTTTTACCAGTACGCTCACCGACGATCTGTGTTGTGCCACGCTTATAGCCTGGACACTCAACCGGAAGTACAGGAGCAGGTGCTGCCTTTTTGGCATCGCTATCTTGCGCATACGCAACATTAGCAAGAACCAAAGAGGACGACAATGTTGCTGCTACTACAGCTACTTTAAATAAATTCTTCATTATGATTTATCCAATTTAAAGTCAAGTTGAACCTTCATACCAAATTGCTTTTCAGCTTTGCCATCTACAATTTTAGGCTTATATTTCCACTTACGCAAAGCACGCTTTGCTTCTCGGTCGAATACACGCTTAGGTTCAGCTTCAATGACTTCAACATCATCAACACCACCAACTTCATTGATAGTAAATGACAGTCTTACCCATCCTTCTTTACCATCACGAGCAGCTTGTACTGGATACTTAGGTTCAATACGTACGATAGGTGTTGCATCACCATCACGGCGCATTGCTCCTACACCACCTAAATTAATACCAACACCACCTGTATCAATACCAGGGACATTTAAGCTAAAGCCATCTGCATCTGGATCCACATCATCAGGCTCAGTAGGCTGCATTTTCGGCGGCTGCTGAGGCGGAGGTGGTGGCGGTGGCGGAACACGATTACGCGTTTGCGTATCGTCATCCGGTTTACTCATTACAATGTCGATGACTGGCGTATCTGGAACTTCTTCCGCTGGACGACTGGTATTTTCTATTAGCTTGGCCATAACAACAAACAAAGTGAAAGCAATACCGGCGCCAATTAGAATAGAAACAATAAAACGTCCCATTATTAACCCCTTGTTGCGATCGAAATCTTATCGATTCCCGCATCTTTTACTTGGTCCATGATCTCTACGACTAATCCATGCTTCGCTTTTTCATCAGCTTGAATTATAACGTAGTCCGTAGGCTGTTCGGCTAGAAGACGTTCAACGTTGGCACGCACAGAATCAGGATCTACTTGGCGTTTATCTAACCATACGTCTCCATCTTCAGTAATCGCGATAAAGATATTGGCATTTTTTGGCATAAACGATTCAGATGCTTCTGGTTTGTTTACTTCAATACCGGCTTCTTTGACGAAAACTGTCGTGACGATAAAAAATATCAACATGATAAACACGATATCTAGCATCGGTGTCATATCAATTGCTGCATCTTCTTCTTCTTCTCTGACTTTTCGAGCCATAATAATCTCTCTCTAGTGATGAGGCAGGCTATCGATAAGGCTTTCGCGTGCCATCTTCGCTTTAGCTTCTAAGCGAGAGCTCACAAATAACCCTGATAATGCCGCAACCATACCCGCCATTGTCGGGATTGTTGCCATTGAAATACCTGCCGCCATCAAACGTGCGTTACCCGTACCCTGCGCTGCCATGGTTTCAAATACTGTAATCATTCCGGTTACTGTACCTAACAAACCAATCAGCGGGCACATAGCCACTAACGTTCTAATAATCAACATACGTGCGTTAAGCGCGTCTGACGCTTCTGAAATCCATGTATCACGGATTCTATGCGCATACCATGAAGTAGTATCAACTCGAGCGTCCCAACGGGCGATAATATCGCCACGTACTTTAGGGAACACTGAAGTTAAGTACCAATAACGCTCTACCATCAATACCCACATGAGGAAGAGCGCGGCAGCAACGAAATACAACACGTCACCGCCGGTAGCGATAAAGTCCCTGACAGATTCCCATAATCCAATCAGGTAATACATATTACGCTTTCTCCGACTCTGCGTGAGTTGCAATAATACCAGCAGTCTGCTCATCTAAAATATGAACAATTGACTTGCTGCGTGAAGCTACAATGCTGTGAGTTAAGATTAATGGTAACGCTGCAATAATACCTTGAGCAGTAGTTACAAGCGCCATTGAGATTGAACCAGCCATAATACGTGGGTCACCAGTACCGAATAACGTAATTTGTTGGAACGTCGCAATCATACCTAATACCGTACCTAGTAGACCTAGTAACGGGGCAATCGCTGCGAAAATCTTAATGATGTTGATACCAGAATCAATAGACGGTAATTCACGTAAAATCGCTTCATCTAACTTAAGTTCTAAGTTTTCAGTATCAGCAGTCTTGTTCGCTTGATAAACCTTAAGAATACGACCTAGTGGGTTAGCATCTGAAGGGCTATCGATGTTGTTTAACTGTGCACGCATTTTGCCAGAGATAAGCGTTAAGGTAATGACCTTATACAAACCAATCAATAGACCGATAGCAAGCATCACTGTGATGATATAACCAACTACACCACCAGCATGATAACGTTCCATCATTGTCGCTTTTTGCTTCAATAGACCTAGGATAGAACCACGTGATGGATCAATATACACAGGGATGAAACCGCTGTTTGCGTCACGAAGATCTTGTGCAGATGACACCATGTGGCTATCTGGCTGACGACCTAATGGAACAACTTGATCGTTCGCATCATCATAGATTAAATAACCTTGCTCGCCGATTAGGTTGAATGTACCAACACGAACGATTTCTTGTTCAGCAGAACCTCCATCAAGGCTGATGACGTTTGCTTTGAACTTAGAAACACGACCAGATTCAGTCATTTCTGTTTGTAGTGCAAACCATAGGTCTTCTAGTTCACGGATGTTTGGAAGACCTTTAGAGTCTTCTGACATGCGCGCTAAGAATACGTCACGGCCTGGAAATTCAGCACTAACGATTGAAGTAGAGATACGACCGAACGCTTCAGAAGACGCTTGACGTACTACACCAAACATTTCACCTAATGTACCGGTTGCTAAATCTAATTCTATAGATTTTTCAGATAACGTGACTTCGTTGTCAGCATACTGCTTCGCTAAACGGTCACCACGATCTTGCTCGGCTTTTAACTCACGTTGAGCACGGTTTAACAAGGCTTGCTTGTCAGCACGAGCTGCTTGGAATTCTTTTTCACGAGCGGTATTTTGACGAGCTTCAGAAACTCGGTTAGTTTTGACTTGCTCAAGTAACTGTTCAAGTGACTTCACTTCTTGCGCTTGAACTGAACAAGATAATACAGCGATTGAAGCTGCAGTCAGTAGCGTTTTAACTAATACTTTCATTGTCTTTACTCCGCCGCTGCTGCTTTGATTGGAAGTTTAATTAGGTCTGCAGGAACTAAATTACGCGCCATACGAACCGCGTTAATTACAGAACCTAGGTATTCGTCACCTAATTGTTCCCACGTACGAGAATCATTATCCCATACCCATGCATTTTTTTGATCTAACGATAAAGCTAATAAAGCAGTACGGCCTAAGTTGAAGAAATCAACGGTGACTTGAGTACCATTATCATCAATAACACCTTGGTATGCCTGGATGCGCGCACCGTATTCGTTTTCGATTTGATAAGCTTCGATAACCTGACGGAACTGTTCAGAAACAGTTACGTTTGAGTTAGTCATTACCGTACGAAGACGCTCAACACGTGCTAAACGCTCTTCTAAATTAATCGGAACATCTAACTGGACGAATTGCTCAAGTGAATCAATCATACGAAACATCAATGGAACGATGTTTTGCTTAGTCTCTTCGATTGAATCAATTTGACGTTGAAGTGAATCGATATTACGTTGTTGGTCAGCAACTAGGCTCGCCACGTAATCGTTATACACTTTCAAGTTCTCAGTCTCATCAATTACGGCACGGTACTCGACCAATAATTCCTGAGATTGCTCAAATAAAGAGTTAATTTTTTCCTGAGATTTTTTCGCAGCCACATGAATTTTTGCTTCTTCTTTGTGAAGATCATTCAATGGATCTGCTGAAACGACAGCACTATTACCCAGCGCGAATGCACCGATAACAGTTGTCGCAATAAGAGTTCTCTTGCTCATTTTGGACATAATTCCCAACCAATTAGTGTTATTTTATGTTTAACTTTCGTGTAACAAAAACACGAAAGTATGTAAAAAACGTTTATAAGTAATATGAATAACGGGCACAAGCCGTGCCCATAACCATTAAATAATCCCATAATAGCAGGCGTTAATCAAGCTAACAAACTTCTAACAATGCAAATAAATAAGTTGACAAGGCTAGTCTAAAGTTAACAACCCACGTACGTTATGTAATATTATTTCAGATGTTTCGCTAAAAACGCTTCCATCTGATTATAAAAGTCGTATTTGTTTTTATCTTTTTGATAGCCGTGACCTTCATCACGTATCATCGAAATGTAAGGTTTACCGATGCGCTTAAGATTCGATGACAATGATTCATACTGTTCCATAGGAACACGTACATCATCACTACCATGGGCAATAAACAAGTCAGCCTTAATTTTTTCAACGTTTAATGCTGGTGAAAATTCACGCATTAGCGCTTCATCAGTGCCTAGAACATGGTCTAAAAACTTACGACCTGACTTACGTTTTGGAATATCACCTGCTTTTTTCATTTCAAACAAGTCATAGACACCCACATAACCGATACCACACTTATACAAATCCGGTTCACGTACGACACTTTGTAATGTACCGTAACCACCGTAAGAGCCGCCATATACACACATACGGTCTTTATCTGCATAACCTTGCTCAACCATAAACATAGTCGCATCTGTCATATCGTTAATCATCTTGCCACCCCATTCACGGTAGCCTGATTCTTCAAACGCTTTACCATAACCACCTGAACCACGGAAATTGACACTCACCACGGCATAACCACGACTCGCTAAAAACTGTGCTTCACGGTTCCAGCCCCAATAATCACGTGGACCATGTGGACCACCATGAATGATTTGCACCAGTGGATAGGGTGCCTTACCCGTTATCGGCAGAACTTTATAGCCATTTAGTTCAACACCATCACGAGAAGTAAATTTGATTGGGGTCATTGGCGCCATTAAGCTTGGATCGATTTCAGTTTTAGCCACGGCTAATTCACGGATACTCGGTGCAGAGCCATCTAAGCCACGGTTAAACACATAAAATACTCCCGGATCACGATCTGAATTCATGCTAAACACAACTTGATTTAGATCACGAGTAAACGAGGTAACACGTAAGTTTGAAGACTCTTCACTCACACCAAATGTAGCATACAACTGCATCATAATCGTTTTGAGTTCGCTTTCTTCAGACAAGAACACAACACGATTATAATCACGAGCAACGACTACCGCTTCAAGACTGCCATCAAACAATCGACCTGAACCTGATACATCAGCGACATTTTCTTCATGCACTAACGTCGCTTTTAACGTTGCCATATCCACGGCATAAATACTTTGTACTTTAGTCTGCGCGTCTGAGGCCACGTAGGCAACCGTATTGTCACTGTTAAAACCTAACAAACTTAAGTTAACACCTGTCTTATATAATGACGTAAAGCCGACTTTTTTCCATTCACTATTTGGCGTTTGCTTAACTTGAAAGGTACTCGTGCCTTTGCCTAGCTCATCATCATCTGATTCTTCGTAGGCGATACCAAAACGTGGATTACCCTGCGAGTCTGTAATGATTGACTGAGCACCTTTAGGCTGACCACCAATATAATCTTCTTTGCCATTATCAACATTAATCGTCCAGAGCTTAGTCTGGCCCTCATCGGCCCAATGAGATTTAGAGACCAAAATCTTTTCTGGATCGCTTGGTAACATACTTAAAATGGTATACCAAGTACGTTGAGGTATGGTTAGCTGACGACCATTTTGACCATCGAGATCATAGGCTACATAAATAGGATTACTGCCTTTGGTATCAAGATAACCAACGAATTTAGCGTAAGACAAAATAAAGCGATCGTCACGTGGCCACATAATATTGCCACTGATCATCATGTAATCACCAAAGTTAATTTTGGCTTTAATCGTCGTTAAACCAATATCCATAATCGCTAGGGTATTGGAGTTTCCCGTATCATAGATAACCGCTAGATGCTTTCCATCTGGCGAGATTTCCATGTTAGTGAATTTTGCATCTTTAAAGAACGCTTCCATCGGAATAGAAGCAGGGTTTGGAGTTGTCGTATTTGTTTGCGCATGGACACTGCCTATAGACAGTATTAACACGGCAATAATGGACCAAATTCGCATGGTAATTCCTTGTGTTTGGTTTATTTCTTATTTAATCATTTATTTTACTGCAATCATTGTTGTCGCAATAGGCGACGCATTAAAATCAAGTGTACTGAACTTCCAATTCGTAAAACTCGATTTAAATTCAATAGATTGTAGTTGAGCAACTTGTTGTGCTGCTTCAATTTGTAATGCTAACCGCTGCGCTTGCGCAGTAAGATCTTGTCCAAGTAACCTTAAATGCTGGATTAAATCTACGAGGGCATCGTTAGACTGTAAAATGTTATAGACATTTTGTCCAATTAATTTCACATCATCTTGGGCATTTTCGGGAAGTTGGTGTAAGTGTTTAGTTAAAACCTGAAAACAAACGTGTCTTAACGCATCGCTGTTATCCAGTGCTATATCTGTAAAACCGTTCAACATGGGCTCTTGTAACAGTGAATTAATCACCTCTAATGTGATAGTAGATTGCTTAGTAATGATACTCTGAGGGTGATGCATGACTAATAAACATTGACCATTGGGTTTTAATACCCGTGCGACTTCTGCTAACGTACAGGACAAATCACTGTATTCCACCCCGTACATACTAACCACAATATCTATACTGTTATTTGCGATGGGTAACGCATGCATATCTGCTTGAGTGTGGGTTATCCATGGGTGCGACGTCGGTGCGGTAATATGGGCATAATCAACATTTTGCCATGATTGACATAACGAGGCATGTTCATGTTTGCTGTATAAATGACTTAGCGCGCCATTACCTGCCCCTAAATCGACGATGACAGCGTCTTTAGGAAAAGTTGCAAACGCAGATTGCCAATATCTTTCAATGACGCCATACGGTCCTTCACCAGACTCATAATCATGCATGAATGAGTTGTGAGTAGAATGCGATTGCCAATAGGATTGCCAAGGAGTAGCGCTCATAGAGACTCCATTAATTAATCTAGGTAAAAATCATAGCATAAAAAAAGCGAGCCTAAGCTCGCCTTTTACAACAGTTAACTAATCTTAGAAAGATTGAGTATAACGTGCATATACGATACGGCCGTAACCGTCATATAGGCTGAAGTTATATTCACGTGAACCGTCTGGATCAGTGCCTAAGATTGGCGCTTTACCACCAACGTTGTTAGAACCAACTGTTACTTTACCGCCCCAAGGAGCATTGTAAGAAACGTTGATGTCATTCGTGATCCAAGTAGAAACTGGAAGATATTCTGAACCAGATAAACGTGCAGTATCACCAATGATGTTCATGTTCCATGCTAGGTCGAAATCACCGATTGAATAAACATTCGATAATACACCACGATACGCAGGGAATGCAGAGAAATCTAATTGATCAGCACCATCTACGTCATACTTTGCAGTATAAGACATTGATAAGTTAGAACGTAATGCACCCATTTCATTGAAATCGAAACGTGTGTTTAAGTTCAAATCAAGACCAGAAGTTTCTAATGTACCTTGGTTACCGTAACCACGTGTAATTGAATCAATCGCACCGTTAGATAAACGCGTAACTTGCATACCAGCTGGTAATGCTTGTCCAGTGTTTTGTAAGTTAACTAACTCACCTGCAGAGAATGCTTTGATACGGTTATCGATTTCGATGTTGAAATAATCAAGAGAGAAATCAACCCAATCAGCCGCTTCATATGCAAGACCGAACGCGTATTGAGTAGACGTTTCAGACTCAAGGAACGGGTTAGCGATAACATATGCATCAACTTGATCAGAACATGTTTCAGCAAGGCCTACCGCAACACAGTGTTGTGGATCGCGAACTGAATCAGCTGAGAATGATTCTTTTTGCGTTAAGATATCTAAAGATGGAGCACGGAAACCTTCACCGTAAGAAGCACGAAGTACTAACTCATCGATTGGGTTATAACGTACAGAAACCTTTGGAGAAACGTCTGAACCGTAATCGTTATAGCTATCATAACGAGCAGCAGTAGTCACTTCTAAGTTATCTTGAACTGGGAAAACAGCTTCGACGTATGCCGCTTTAACCTGACGAGTACCGCCCGCAGAGTTACCAGCAGAACCGCCGATTACGCCACCTTCTGATAATGAATCGTATTGATCATTATAGAAGATGTCACGCCATTCGCCACCAACGATAGCAACAGCTGTGCCACCATCCATGTCGAACAAATCAAACTGAACAGAACCAAACACTTCGTCTTGGTTGTAATCACCAATACGTGAGATAGTCGCTTTCATTGAGTTAAGGACGTCAGCAGGGTTACGATCTAAGTCACCTAATAAGTAAGAACCGTCATCCATGTATTGCTCAGCAATTGGGATAACTACGTAGTTACGACCAACATCATAGGTACGTGATTTGTTACGACGTACGCCGAATTCTACTAATACACCGTCAATGTCACCTTCAACAGCAACTAAAAGATCGGATAAATAGTTTTCAACATCGTTATCACGATTACCTAAACCTGCAAAACGGTGTAATACATATACGCCGTCAGAACCAGTAGTTGCATCAGCAGTCGCATCATAAGTAGATTGGTTCCATGCTGCATCGTAGTATGGAGAATCAGGGTTAGTTGGGTTATTTGGGCTAGTAGGACCAACATATGCTTGCGCAAGTGAAGGTGCATAACGACCAAATGAAGATGATTTAGAGATATTCATGTTTGAGAATATTGACCAATCATCATTGATTTCATAACGGCTGTTTAGGAAGAAACCAACGTTACCTGTAGATGCTTCATCAGCAGATACAGATGCGAAGTTAAAACCACAACGCTGAGCAACACCGTCAGAGTTAGGAACAGATAAAGAATAAGGAATTGAGTAAAACTCACCTTGATCACAGGCATCAGGACCTACACTAGTCCAGTATGCATCAGCATTATTCGTATCATAGAAGTTTTGTGAGTAGAAAGAACCACCTGGCGTGTACCAATCAAAGGCACGAGCAAAGATAATGTCACGGCTGTTCCAAGAAACACCACCTAACATAGAACCTTCGTCAGAAGATGTACCAAAGATGATTGAACCTTCTTCGCGGTCACCACCTTCAACGTCTACCTGAGCAGCACCAATTTTCAATTCAACACCGTTGAAATCTTTACGAGTGATGATGTTAACAACACCACCGATTGCATCAGAACCATATACCGCAGATGCACCGTCAGTAAGGATTTCGATACGCTCAACTGCAGCAGCTGGGATACCATTCAAATCTTGAGTCGCACCAGTAGAAGGTGAACGTGCAAGACGACGACCATCAACTAATACTAATGAACGGCTAGCACCAAGACCACGTAAGTTGATCTGAGATACACCTTGAGCAGATGAACCAGACTGTGGACGGAAAGAACCAGTCGAGTTAAAAGAAGTATTACGTAATAAGTCAGCAACAGACGTTTGACCTGAAAATTCAATCGCAGCACGATCGATAACAGTAACAGGCAATGCACCTTCCATATCTGCACGTTTGATACGTGAACCAGTTACCTGGATTTTTTCAACAACTTGAGCTTCCGCTTCTTCTGTTTCTTGAGCTAAAGCAGCATTAGAAAGGCTTAGGCCAGATACGGCACCAAACGCAATCGCTAACTGAATAGACTTTGCTAATTTTGTGTTTGTAAACATTATATGTCTCCCTAGGGCACTAATTCAAAATAAAAATAGTGAAATTGTGTCGTTATAACGACTTTTTATAAAAAGCGGTGGACTCTGGTAGGATGTCACACCTCCCTGCATAATAATCACAAGTACAGGGTGCGGTCAACCATCTGTTTGCAGCATTTAGGATAAGTTCAGTTTTTTTTATATCTTTTGGGGATTATTTGTAACAAAAAACACCTGTCAGACCAAGGTTTTACACAAAATCACATCTATATGTCTGTTTTTCGAAAGAATGGTCATAAATTTGTCACTAAATGATGACAGGATGTTTTATTCGCTTAGATACTGCCCAAATTAACTGTTTGGCATTTTTCATATCATTGATTGTGCTGATTAAAGAGGGATTTGGGTGGCAAATCTCCAGCCACATCCGCGCACATGAGTCAATTGCTACGGCTGCTCCCTTCCGGGTCTGACCGAGTTCACAAAATATCATTGCGAGAGGACCAGAGACTTACCATTGAAGAGCGCGCATTATGCCTGTGGATACGTTATTTTGCAAATTTAGTTTCCGCTAACTGATTGGCGATCACATTCGTTCCGAGTTGTTGCGCTTGCGCTAACTCGAAAATCTGTGTCAACGTCGAACCGATCATTTCAATATGCGTTTTCATATTGTCTGGTGTGCTGTCCACTTGTTGATGATGAATATCAATGATGCCCGCCGCATTAATGACATAATCAGGGGCATAGGTAATGCCTTTATCATGCAATACCTGTCCCAGCTCTTCCGTTAACAACTGATTATTCGCTGCACCTGCAATGACTTTAGCCTTTATGTCGTCAATCGTATCAGGGTTAATACTTGCTCCTAATGCACAGGGTGCAAATACATCACATTCCACCGCATGAATCGATTTGATATCCACCACCTGTGCACCAAATTCAAGTTGCGCTTTTGCCACTGCAGGCTCATGGGTATCTGCAATGATTAGCTTTGCTCCGGCGTTATGTAGATGCTGTGCCAAACGATAACCCACTTGCCCTACCCCTTGGATAGCAACCGTCAATTCACTGAGGTCTTTACCTAACGCAAAATCGACAGCGGCTTTTAAGCCCACAAACGTTCCATAAGCAGTAGAAGGTGCGGGATTACCATCAGACGGCTCGCCGTCATAAGTGAATTTAGCGTTTAAGCCACCGGCATACTGGGTGTTTTCCGCCATTAAGTGTACATCACTGACTGCAATCCCTGAATCTTCAGCTACGATATATCGTCCACCGAGAGACTCCACAAATGCGCCCATCGCACGCATCATTGCTGGTGATTTATCGGTATGGGTATTACCAATGATCACCGACTTACCACCGCCCATAGGCAAATTGGCCAATGCGGCTTTATACGTCATGCCTTTAGCTAAGCGTAATACATCCGTGATTGCCTCATCATCTGTCGCGTAAGGATACATACGACATCCCCCTAATGACGGACCAAGATTAGTATTATGCACAGCAATAATGGCACGTAATCCCGAAACAGGATCTTGATGAAACGCGACATGCTCATGATTATCGAATGCCGGATGTTGAAACAGTGCCATGACTATCCTTATGAATTGGATGAAATAAATGAATGTGTCGATCCCTGAAGGGATCCATATAATACAAAACTTGCTAAGGATAAGGATTGCTAATCGATTTGTGAAGTAATTTTTTGCTAAATGAAACTGTTGCTTTCAAGCTAATTTTAGGATATATATCCTAACTCTTATAATAATATAGAACCTAAGCCATGAAGTTAGATAAGTTTGATCGTGAAATTCTGAGAGTCATGCAACGAGATGCAACGATTTCGATGGCTGATCTGAGCCAAAAAGTGGGTTTATCTCACACGCCTTGCTGGCGTCGCGTAAAAAAAATGGAAGCAGATGGTTTGATCCGCCAAAAAGTCACCCTACTTGACTGTAAAAAACTTAATTTGGGCGTGTCTGTGTTTATATATATCACACTCAAAAATCATGATGGTGATTCGCTGACTAATTTTGAAGATGCGGTACAAGAGATTGATGCCATCGTGGAATGCCATACTACAAGTGGTGAGAAAGATTATTTGTTGAAAGTGATTGTTGAGAGTATTGAAGAATACGAGCAGTTATTGAAATCGACACTGACGCATCTACCCTGTGTAGAACACGTCAGCTCGACTTTTGCGATGAAACAGGTCAAAAATACGACCGAATTACCTATCAAACAACTTTAAATCTTAATTGTCGCTTTATTGATCCCATATTCGCGTAGCTTGTTTGCAATCGCAGTGTGGGATAAACCTAATTTACGCGCTAATTGACGCGTGCTTGGATAGGATGGGTACAGTTTTTTGAGTAAGTCTTTTTCAAACTTCTTCACTTCTTGATCCAATGTCCCTTCAAAGTTTTCGTCTATATAACTGACGGTCGTCGCACAAGAAGGTAAATGAATGTGCTCTTTAGTTATCTCATTGCCCTCTAACAAGGTCAACGCACGATAGAGTGCATTTTGTAATTGACGCACATTACCCGGCCACGGATAAGTGTTCAGATAATCGACACAAGACTTGCTCAATTTAGCAATATTCCGCCCTAATTTGACGCAATGTTGTTTCAAAAATGCTTCAGTTAACGGCATGATATCTTGCTTGCGCTCACGTAATGCAGGCATCACTAGACTTAATACATTTAAGCGATAATATAGGTCTTGACGGAAACGACCCGATTCGACTAACAAACCCAAATCTTTACTCGTCGTGCACATGAATCGCACATCCACTCCAATAGGGGCATCATCACCAACACGACGAAACTCAGCATCCTCTATAACACGAAGTAGCTTACCTTGTAATTGCAAAGACATATCAGCAATTTCATCCAATAACAATGTGCCGCCTTGCGCCTGCTCCAATAATCCTTGTTTGGCTTCAGTATTGCCAAATGCATTGACTGCACTGCCAAATAATTCTGTTTCTGCAATATCATCTGATATGGTGGCACAATTTAATGATAATAATGGACCTTCAGCACGACTCGAAGCTTCATGGCAGGAACGGGCAATGAGTTCTTTGCCTGTGCCGGTCTCGCCAAAGATTAATAATGGACCATCAAGATCAGCCATGCGACTTGCTTCGTTGATGACTTTGCGCATTGCTAGTGAATTGGCATAAAATTTATCAAAGCTCTCTGCTTCTTTTTTATGAAAGGTATTAAATTGCTGACCTAAGCGTAATTCAGATTTAAGAATAACCACCGCCCCTGCCAAAATATCTTGACCGTCATTGTCGGGTACCATCACAGGCAGAATGTCTGCTATGTAATCTTGTTGCACAAATTTGACTTTTTGTGTTTGCGCGAGGGTTTCTTTACTATCTAGCCATTTTTCAAACTTGAAACCAGATACCCATTCATCTATTTCTGCTTGGATGAGTAAATCAACGTCATTATCCACACTAAATTTCGCAGCATCATTAAATAAGACAATGCGCCCTTTTGTGTCAATAGAGAAAACCGGATCCGGCATGGTTTGGATCATCGCGCGTAACTCATTACGTTCGCGCTCAATCGGCATATATAATGTCGTTTTGACATCATCAATACCCTCTATTCGCCTGATTTTAGGCATGAATTGTTGAAAGTCGGCAAAATCAATATTTGGAAAACTCAGGTAAATCTTACCTGATTCATTGATCTCTATGCCGCGTAAATCAATTTGATGTGCACGCAATAACTGTAATACATCTTGCGCAATCCCCAGTCTATCTTGACAACTAATCTCTAAACGCATCAGTACATTCTCACAGTAATTTATATGTGATTGATACGCTTTGAGCTTGGGTAGGATCAAAAAACTGCAAAGAAACGGTTACAACTTGCTAAGTTCGCGGTCCAATTGAAAGGCTTTACTCGTTACATAGCTTTCCACATCACGTAAACGACGCTCACTATCATCAAAAATCGCTTTTACTTCATGCAACGCTTTAGACGGCGCTTGGCCTTTTTGCCATACTTTTTGTTTGATCGAAATCTTATGCTTCGCATTCGGATACCAACCTTTACCAGTATTACCTTCCATACCCACAACATTAGTGGTATCAACTTGAATATGATCAGGACGAACATCCAAAATAAACCAACATGCAATGTACACAATAATGACAAACGGACCCGCTAGTAAGAAAAATGCCGTGACCGTTAATACTCTAGCTAACCAAGTTTCAATGCCGAAGTAATCGGCAATACCTGAACAGACACCGGCAATGCGTTTATTATCGGGGTTACGGTATAAACTTTTTACAGAATTCATACTTTATGTCTCCACTGTGGCGCTTCTGAATCAAGGATCGTCTCAAGGGTGTTAATACGTTCCGACATTTTCTCCGCTTTATCCGCTAACATTTGTAAGTCTTTAAAATCGTTCTCGGACAAGCCCTTATTTATTTGACGTTTACCTCGATAATGTAATATTAACCACGTCGGCGCCACAAATAACATGAACAAAATCATGGGCACGCCGATGGCTACTATAAAAAATTCTTCCATTATCTTTTCCTCTTTGACTCTTTAATTGTCTAATTTTCTAATTTGGCTTTTTTTGCTAATTGGGCTTTAAGTGCCGTTAATTCATCTTCGACTTTATCATCGGCTTGCAACTCAGCGAATTCATCATTTAGTGATTTATTGCCCAAGTCATACGCATCAACTTGCGCTTCAATATCATTGATTTTACGTTCGTACTGCTCAAAACGTCCCATCGCATCTTCTACTTTAGAGCTATCCAACGTCTTTTTCACATCAAGACGTGACGTCGCGGTAGATTGACGTAACAAGATCGTTTTTTGGCGCGCTTTGGCATCCGCTAATTTTTCTTGTAACTGCCCCGTTTCTAATTGTAGCTTAGATAACTGCGTATCGATATTGTCCAACTCTTTGACCAATACTAACGCCGTATCGTTACACTTGCTGCGCTCTTGTAATGCAGCGCGAGCTAAGTCTTCGCGGTCTTTAGTTATCGCTAACTCGGCTTTTGCAGACCAATCATTGACTTGAAATTGCAACTTATCAATCTGCATTTGGATATCTTTTTTGGTGGCGATAGTTTTGGCAGAAGCGGAACGCACCTCAACCAATGTATCTTCCATCTCTTGAATAATTAGGCGAACCATTTTTTGTGGATCTTCGGCCTTGTCTAAAATCGCATTGATATTTGAATTAATGATATCGGTGAAACGTGAAAATATACTCATAAGTTACTCCTCAGTGAACTACTTATATTGTATCCAACTATCATGCCAACTCACCATAACAGCTCAACCCATTGATAATAAACAATAAATAAAAAATCAAAAACAATTCGCCTTTTTACCCCTTAATGAATTACACTAATATTTAGTCTAAATGACCAAATCATAAGGGTTCCCATGAGTCGCTTTCGCAAACAAGATA
>OBPT01000119.1_pt1 | contig 23501 bp, 25 predicted proteins | sample 1534671 | NCBI WGS metagenome assembly OBPT01 (sample SAMEA3275494, study PRJEB22092) | marine metagenome | biome: ENVO:00000447 marine biome; feature: ENVO:00002042 Surface water; material: ENVO:00002010 seawater | collected 2014-06-21T11:00:00+00 | depth 1 m | reverse complement strand
TCAGTCTAATGTTATCCAACATCTCAAGCTGTTCTTTGTAGGTAAACAAGGTATTAGGCTTTCATTTTATGCGTGTTGTAACTCATTGATAAATTATGCGCGGCCCACACCCTGAAGGTCGTAGGTTCAAATCCTACTCCCGCAACCAACATACTGATATCATTACACAATTTTGTGTTTTGATATGCTGTGCTGCCATATGCTGCCGCTACCCTAGTAGCTACCGTTTTTATTACCTTATAAATCATCTTCCTGTAGTACGTGATTCTAGGTAGTACGCACCCTCTGTTGAACGTAGAGAACACGTAATATCTAGCAGTTGCTGGTAGGACATATAGATATACTGTGGGTTGTCTCCATTGTCTGGAAACTGTGTCAGAAGAACACTGCCACAATCAGAGATCACCATCTCAACCTCAAAGAACATATCCTGTTCATCGATGGTAGTAACAAGGCTGGCTCCAGGCTCAAATTCTACGGTAAACATTACAGAAGGGTCTCATACTTGTGGAAAAGTTGCTCAAACTTCCACTCGTATAGCTGCTGCATACCCATCAAGGTGTTCATCATTTCATCGTGCGTAGGCTCACGTTCACCGTCACCTATCTGCTTGAACACTGTCCATCGACCATATGTTCTTTGAACTTTAGCTTTCCGGCGTTCAGCCATTCAGCAATTTGTGCCTGCCCCTCGGGGAACTCCGGCACGTAGTCGCTGATAAGATAGCCTTGAACTGTCACGCTTCTAGCGAGCACCTGCCACCAGTTGTAGGGCCCGGGTACGGGCTCAGTCGCGTTGTAGTTACTAATGCTGCCGCAGAAAACAACATTGGCGTCTTTGTTCAAGTTCATCAGAGCGGCATCCAGTATTTCACCGCCGACGTTATCAAAAAATAAGTCGACCCCTTCAGGGCAAGCATCTCGAATCGCCTGCTCCATGTCACCGCAGGTCTTATAGTTGATACAGCCATCAAAGCCCAATTCGTCAGTGACCCACTGGCACTTCTCGTCGGTGCCTGCGATTCCAATAACGCGTTGACCCAGGATCTTCCCTATCTGTCCCCCGATAGAACCGACAGCACCTGCGGCTGCGCTCATCAGCAGGGTTTGTCCTGCAGCGGCTTTGCCCGCTCGCAGAAGGCCAAAGTAAGGTGTGAGACCGACGGCGCCTAGTGCGCTGAGGTAATAGTGAGCGGGAAAGGGGCTATCTGCTGGAATGACAGTAAAGTAGGCCGCTGGAACAACCCCATGGGTTTCCCAGCCACCCATTCCCACTACCAGATCACCCGACTCAAACCCCTCGGCTTCACTTTGCATGACTTTTCCTACCACCGTAGAACGAATCGGGTCTCCCAGGGGAATCGGGGGTAAGTAACTCGGCACGTCTGACATCCAGCCTCTAATCGCTGGATCCAGAGAAAAGTAAAGGCATTCGATAAGCAGGTGGTCATTGGGGACATGGTCAATCGTGCGTGTTTCGATATCGATCTCGCTGCGATCGGGCACGCCTTGAGGGCGACTTTTGAGGGTCCATTGTTTTTTTGTGATGGGTAGCACGGTGCAGTGACTCCATAAAGGTAGGATGTGCCCCTAAGCTAGCCTCGGATCATAAAAGAAGCAAGCACGTTTGTTTGTTGCTATTGCTCCTCGCGATGCTAACCTTACCGACTCATAAGTTTTAGAGTGCAGTCAGTCGATGGGCGATTACATACCGGTGCTAGAACTTCAGTCCTTGGCATCCAATAGCAGTGAGGTGGTGACGGTTGAGGGCTGTGAGATCTTACTTTGCCATGCGGATGGCGAGGTGTTTGCACTTGAAAATCGCTGTACGCATCAACAAGCACCCCTCTCGGGTGGTCGTATTCGACGAGGGCATGTGTCTTGCCCTTTGCATGGGGTGCGCTTCAATCTTCGTACCGGCGAGCCCGTAGGGCAGCTGACCCGGGTACCCTTGAAAACTTTTGATGTGCAAATTGACGGTGGCATGATTGCGGTGAAGGTCAGTGAAGGCCCGCTCGGCTAACAAGCGCATTAACAGACTTCTCTAGCGCGCAACTCCCGAGTTCCAGCGTGGACCCCGCATTTAGGTGGCACGGCCCACAGCGTTGTCCTGTTTGATCCGGCTAAGAGAGTCAGTATGGCTTTAAGTCGCTGTCCAGCCACCATCAACCGAGAAGAGACTACCCGTGACGAATGAAGAGGCATCTGAGGCTAAATAAGCAACTGCGTCGGCAATTTCTGCAGCGGTACCCAGCCGGTTCATGGGATGTTTTGCTGCCATTGCTTTGGCGACCTCCTCGCTGACCGTGCTGTGCAGTAATGGGGTGGAAATAAAACCCGGGCATACGGCATTAATGCGGATACCACTTTCGCCATATTCCACTGCAGCACTGCGTGTGAGTCCCGATACGCCATGCTTGCTGGCTGTATATAGGCTGCTGCCCGGGAAGGTAGTGATACTAAGTGCAGAAGCCATATTAATAATAGAGCCCGATTTTTGCGCAGTCATGTGCCGCAGTGCTGCTCTCATGCACAGCCAGACGCCTTTCAGATTAACTGCCATTATCCGGTCGAAGTCAGATTCCTCGGTATCGCCAAGGGGCGTTAGTGGTGCGCCAACTCCGGCGTTGTTGACAGCGATACCTATGGGGCCGAAGGCTTCGCTGGTTGCCTGAAATAATTGGTCTACTTGGGGTGCCTTGCTGACATCGGTTTCTAACGCGAGGCAACGGTAGCCCTGAGACATTAAGTTGCTAGCAGCCTCATTTGCTGCAGCCGCATCAATATCGGCAATGCCCACTGCCACGCCCAATTCAGCGAGCTTTGTTGCACAGGCGAGGCCAATGCCGGCGCCACCACCCGTGACAACGGCGACCTTTCCCTTGAGTTCTGAATACATGGTGCTACTCCTTTTTATTGATTTTTATCGAACCCTTGAGCCTCGTTCCCGCTGTGACAACCTTTAATGATCCGTTGTTTCCTTTTCGTGCACGGGTACGGCAATCAATGGCTGTGTCGCAGCGGCGCATTAGCGTTCTTGCAGGCTAGTACCGCCCCCAAGGGATTTGTTGTTGGTCGACCCGGGCTGAGAGTCTGTAGCGGTATTTATAGGTCCGGATTTCTTTCAGCTCCGGGTAATTGACCGTCTACGGGTGACCAGGGTGATGCGGTTGATTCCCAGCAGTTCAGTGATGCTTTTACCCATGATGAATCGTTCAAACTGCCGGCCTTAACGAAGACGAAACCGGGCATTTCGTCGATATGGGTGAACATTTGGCTGCCGCAGCGGGGGCAGAAGCCGCGATTAACGTGGGACCCATCGCTACCTAAGGCGCCATACTGCTTAAATGTGCCGGCAATGCTGACCGCATCCTCCGGAAAGAGCACGATAGTGGCTTTACCGGAGCCAGTGACTTTTTGGCAGTCCCGACAGTGGCAGTGCAATGCCGCAGTCGATTTTTCTTGATCATATTCATAGGTAACGTCGCCACATAAACATCCGCCACTCGCCATAATGTTCTCCTAATTTTATTGTTCCTGACACTGCGCACTCATAAATTCCGAGGTAGAGGGTTTGTCATGCCCTGCGCCTGTTTTGTCTAAAGGCAATGGCTAGTGCCCTATCGCAAGACCAGTCCCCGTCGACTTTGCATTGACTGCTCGTTCATTGCAATGAGACTGGCTTTTTATACCGTGGTTAATCAGTGGCGACATCAAAGTGCCTACACATCTTAAGGCCTGTAGATTTGCGGTTATTGGTGGGGTGAGGCTGGCGTATTTGCCAGACGGAAAAATACAAACATTCAAATCTGTTTGTTATTGAATTTGCCCTGTGCGATATTCTGAGACCTCAGGCGATCAGGAATTTTACCCCCGAGGGAGAAACAATATGCCGCGAGCCGTCAATTTAGCCAGACACCCCGCTGGCGCTGTAACGCCAGAAGACTTTGAGGTTGTTGAAGTACTCCGTCCAGAAGTGCCAGAAGGCTGGTTTTTGATAAAAAATCGGGTCTTTTCGTTGGATGCCGGCTTCAGACAGTGGATGTCTGAAGGCGCGGGTGACAACTACCTCACAGGTATGCAGCTCAATGAGCCGGTACAAAGCATTGTCTTGGGGGAGGTTATAGAATCTCGGCACCCAGGTTATGCGGTTGGAACCTTGGTCAATGCCCGAACGGCGTGGGAAGAAATGAGCCTGCTGGATGGATCAGACCTCTGTTCACCGCTGGCCGCGGCAGACGATTTGGCGCTGCCAGAGTACATGTCAACACTAGGGCCCACGGGTATGACGGCATGGCTGGGTTTGTTTCGTATTGGACAGCCGAAGCCTGACGATGTCGTGGTCGTCAGTGCCGCGGGCGGCGCTGTTGGCACCATTGTGGGACAGTTGGCAAAATCTGTCGGATGCCGAACAATCGGCTTGGTAAGCTCAGCAGAGAAAGCGCAATGGCTGACGGAAGAGGTAGGTTATGACATTGCGATATCAAGGGAAGTACAGCCTGACCTTGCCCGGGCTTTGTCAGAAGCGGCGCCAAGCGGGGTTGATCTGTTTTTTGACAATGTGGGTGGCTCAGTGCTGAACACCGTCATGGGGCAGCTGCAAGAGGGTGCAAGGCTAGTGCTTTGCGGCGCCATCTCGCAATACGAAGCAGATGTAGAACCCGTTACCCACACCTGGGAACTCATTACCAAGCGGGCCCGCATGGAGGGCTTTATGTTTTCAGATTACACCGACGAATTTCCGGCTGTGATTGAAACGTTAGAATCGCAATTAAGGACGGGTGAACTAAAAACCTTTGACCAGCGGTACCAGGGTATCGAGCAAACGCCGATCGCTTTTTGCGACATGATGAGCGGTGTTTCTCGGGGTAAATGTCTGGTCGTACTGGACTAATCGGTATGCCTACCGTTTGGGAAGATGTGCCTGAGAGCCTCCGTTGCGACATTGATATCGTGGCCGATGCTGCGTTAACCGAGGACCCTCAGGCTCGTATGCTGTCTTGGTTAGCACATGAGCGGCGGCCCCTAGCCTATACCCCCCACAACGGTGGGCACTGGCTTATTTTTAGCCATGCCCTGGCACATACTGTGCTTTGCGATGCTCAAAGGTTTGGTTCTTTTCCTATTGGTGTTCCCGCCAATTATCAACAGCGCCCAAAACTGATTCCTCTGGAAAGCGGGCCCGATGAACACCGACGGTATCGTCGCTTGTTGCTTCCGGTATTTCAGCCCAACGTCATTAAGACGATGGAAGCGGGGGTTCGCGCGCAAGCTTGTGCTGTCCTCGATGCCGTTATGCATAACGATCAAATTGATTTTCTGAGTGACATAGCAAAACCTATCCCGACCCGTGTTTTTGCTGAACAAATGGGTTTGGAGTCGTCAATGTTGCCGCAGTTCTATGCTTGGGAGACGGGTTTTTATCGAGCGCCAACACTCGAAGAGCGGCTTGCCTGCGGTCAACAAATAGCACTGCACTTACAGCAAGTTGTGCACCAGCACCAGCAGCAGCCGGGTGCGGGTGACATTGTTGATTTACTGCTGGCAGCCGAGGTCGATGGTGAGCGGCTCTCTGCAGAGGAGGTTCAAGGTATTGCTTATCTTCTGTTTCTGGCGGGTATTGATACAGTTGCGTCTATGCTCTCTTTTACTGTGCTGCATTTGGCGCGTAATCCGGATCAGTATGCGCAGTTGCATCAAACCCCTGAGGCCATTGGCGACAGTGTCGATGAGTTTCTTCGATTAAATGCCTTCATTAGTTTAAATCGTATTTGCGAGCAGGACATTGAGCTTGAGGATGTGCTGATTAAGGCGGGTGATAATGTCGTTATCCCCAGTACGATAACTTCCCGAGACCCTCAGGTATTTGGTACGCCCGACACCTTTGATCCAGACCGCAGTCGAGGTGAGCAAAACCGTCACCATGCTTTTGGTGCCGGAGCACACAAGTGTATCGGGTTGCACCTTGCGAAACTTGAAGTCAGGGTGGTCCTTGAGGAATTTTGTCGCCGGGCCAGTTCGGTCTCTCTAAGCCCGGATCGCAAGATCAAAGGACACGGGGGAACAACAATGGGACTGGATGCCCTGCCAGTCGATATTAAATGGACGACTCAATAAGCTTTTCAGAAAGCACTCACGCCGACCCCGGGGGGGATGTATGTTAAAAATGAGCGATTGTTTCCACAATGGTATTGCGGTGGCTGATATCCATCAGGCGAGAGAGTCTCTGGGAGAAAGCCTGGGTGTCGATTGGAGTCCAGTGCGTAGCTTTGACCCCCTGCCTTTCTGGACCCCTGAAGCAGGGGACCACGAGATCGTGGTGCATGCGTGTTACAGCAGAGAGGGCCCGGTACACCTCGAGCTCTGCCAGGGCAACTCGCCTTTTTACGATCCCGCGCAGTTACCGGACAGTCGTCATATCGGTTTTTGGACCCAGAACTTGGCGGATGCTGCCACTACCCTACAAGCACAGGGTTGGCGGGCGTTAGCTGCAGGTGCCTCACCCGATGATGGTTATGGCTTGATCTGCTATTTGATGCCACCCAATGGTGGCTTGATCATCGAGTTAGTCGATACGGCATTACAGCCTGTCATCGCCGAGTGGGTGACTGCAAAAGAGTAGTCCAACGTTTTCTTCTGATTGGCAGCCCCTTTGGCGGGTATTACCCAAGCGTTTCATCTATAAGACTTGTTCGGCACAAGTAACCGTACTACTCTTGCCCCTGTAAAGTGGCATGCTCCAGATGAGGGTTAAGTGCGGCTTGGGTGGGGTCTTTAGGGCACAACCCTCGCAATAAAAAAACTTCCGGTGTGTCGGGGTGTTGGAACCGGCCAGCAGTGAGGGTTCCTTTAGGTGTCTGAATTCAGCGAGACAACGATAACTGATCCAGTGAGCGCCCCAGTTTGCGCTCCGCTGTCCGATAACATTTCTGACGCTAATGGCCCCGGGGGCAGCTCATCTTTGTTACTGCTGCCCGAGGTGGATCTCCCAAATAGTGACCCAAGGTCATTCCGATACTCAAAGTGCTTTAATACAGATCCCCAAAATTTGAACGCGAAACTGGATGTTGGCCATGGCCTGTATTTCAGGCTGGGTGCTGAGTTAGCGCCTCAAGAAACACGCAGGGCCTTGGCAACTATTCTTAACCCCGGGGCTGAGCTATCGCTTCACAGGTCTGATGTGATTCGATTACCCAGTTTTGCGTGTCAGGGCTTCCAACGTGATGCCCTCAGTTTAAACGCCACTGTTTTCCAAAAAGTGGCCACTGCCAATGAAAATGGAGCTACTACAAATGCTGTCTGTCGATGACAAAATTGCTATTGCTGAATTACTCGCACGGGCGTCATATGCCTATGATCAACGTGACCTTGAATTGCTCGAGTCAGGTCTTTGTGAGGATGCCGTGATGAGTTTATGCATTGCCGGTGGTGACCTCGTGGGGCCTTTTGAAGGGCGCGATAACGTTATGCAGCTGTATCGTGATGCTATGGCTTCTCAAAACGATGTGCGGCGGCATGTTGTGTCGAACTCTTTTTTTGCAGTGTCGGAGGGCGTTGTTGGTGTGACGTCTAATCTCACGTTATTTGCGACCGAGGCGGGCGTGACGAAGTTGCTCAGCACCGGTTTATATCGCGATACGGTTCGTCAGGTCGATAATCAATGGCGCATTGCCACTCGCCATGTTGATTTAGACAGCGCCTACTGAGGTCCAGCGCATGAATATTGGAAGAATCCCCGCAAAGACCGCGAGTCTAGACCCTCATCGTGAGGCGTTGGTCGATGTGCCGAATGACCGTCGAATCACTTTTGGTGACTTGGACGAGCGTGTTAGGCGGCTCGCCAATGCGCTGCGGGACGATCTTGGATTGTCCAAAGGTGACCGGGTCGCAATTTTGTCGAAGAATTGCATTCAATACATGGAAGTCTTTTATGGTGTTGCCCGGTGCGGATTGATCGCACTGCCATTGAATTGGCGCCTCAGTGATGCCGAGATGCTGCGCCTACTGGAAGATGGGGAACCCCGCGTCATTGTTGTTTCGTCCGAATATCGGGAGATGGCTGAACGCCTCCGTCAGCAGATTCACATTGAGCATTGGTTTATTTTCGAAGACGAACCTGAGGATGACTACGAGCGTCTACTCGCGGCAGCATCGAGCAACGAGCCTGTAGCCGCCGGGTCGGTCTCTGCCGATGATCCTGTTCTTATTCTTTACACGGGTGGCACGACAGGGCTCTCCAAAGGGGCGCTGCATACCCATCACTCGCTCTATATGGGCATGATCAATCAAACGGTGGCTGAGCGAATCGTTCCCACCGATGTCTACATGCTAACGGGCCAGATGTTTCACATTCCAGTGGCGCTGGCGATGAACTATATGGCCCACGGTTGTCCGGTTGTGTTAATAAACTTTGAGGCAAAGCTGGCACTTGAAGTTATTCAGCGAGAGCGGGTTTCTGCCTTTTTAGGCATTACAACAATGATCAACTGGATGATGGCGGTCGACGGTTTCTCCGACTACGACCTCAGTAGTTTACGGAATTTTCAGTACGGTGGCGGACCGATGCCACGATCGGTAGTGGAGGCGGCCATGAAAGCGTTTCCCTGCACCTTGATTCAGGGCTACGGTCAGACTGAGGGCATGACCATGACCTTTCTGACTCAAGAAGATCATATCGATGCTTTGGAGGGTCGTCATAGTGAGCGTCTGAGCTCTTGTGGTCGTCCGGGTTTTGTGACCGAGGTGCAGGTGGTGGATCCCTCAGGAACGCCAGTTCCTAGAGATAGCCAGACCCCCGGAGAGATTGTTGTGCGTTCTGAAGCGAACATGGTGGGGTATTGGCAGCGCCCCGAACTCACCGCTGAAATACTGCGAGATGGTTGGATGTGGACCGGAGACATAGCCGTCTGGGATGCTCAGGGTTATCTGTTTATTGTCGATCGTGCGAAAGACATGATCATTTCTGGTGGAGAAAATATTTATAGCACGCAGGTTGAGGCCGCTATTCACCAGCACCCTGCGGTATTGGAGTCTGCGGTGTTTGGTATTCCCGATGATACCTGGGGCGAGGCGGTAAAAGCGGTGGTGGTTTTAAAGCCAGATCAAACAGCCTCTGCGGCAGAGATCATCGCCGTGGCCAGTGAGCACTTAGCGTCTTATCAAAAACCCAAAAGTGTCGATTTCGTTGCGGCGCTACCGAAGGCACCGACAGGCAAGATTCTGAAGCGTGAATTGCGTGATCCCTACTGGCAAGTGCAGGAGCGTAGCGTATGACGGGATTAATTTCTGAGGAATTGCTCACCAACATAGGTCGGCAAAGCAAGCCCCAGCGAGAGATCGTGACGCGGCGGGATATACGTAAGTATGCGGTTGCCACAGGTAACCGACAGCGGAAATATCTCGACGGCGATGTCGCGCCCCCCATGTTTCACGTGCCGCTGTTTTGGGATGTGGTTGAACTCGATCAGCTGACTCCTGATGGGGTATCTATCGATACATTACTGCCTAAATTTCCGCTGGAACGTGCCATGGCAGGGGGCTTGGATATTGAATATCTGAAACCTATCCGCCCTGGGGATTGGCTGACGTCGGTCCGTACGCTTACTGCCATTTATGAAAAGGCGGGCCGCTCTGGATCCCTTATTTTTTATGAAATAGTGATGGATATTCGCAATGACGATGAAGAGCTGGTCATTCGTGAAAAAACCACGAGGATTCTGCGATGAACCCCGCACCTGAAGTCGGTGTGGTCCTGCCAGAGCGACAATACACTCCCGACAACGTGCAGCTGATGCTCTACAACGCAGCGCTGTGGAATGGGCACCGTATTCATTTCGATTTGCCTTACGCTACCGAAGTTGAAGGGTATCCAGGCTTGGTCTTAGCAGGCCCGATGCTCGGGGATTGGCTACACCAGTTGGTCGATGAGTGGTTGGGTGACGCCGGCATGATTACGTCGGTGTCCTATTCAAACCGAGGCGCTACTTATGTTGGGGAGACCTTAACGGCGACGGCGACTATCACGACTTTTGATGCGGCCAGTGGCGCACTAGAGATCGATGTGGCCATTTGTAACGAGGCTGGTGAGAGTGTCGCTCCTGGCACTATCGGTGCTCAGATATTTATGGTTTCGGACTAATCTATGGATCTCTCTAATATTGCGATAGTTGGAAGCTTTGAAACGGATCTGGGGGTGGTGACAGACCGGGGTCCTATGGCGTTGGGCGTGCAGGCAACATTGGGCGCTATTGCCGATGCTGGGCTGAAGCCTAGCGCGATTGACGGACTGATTACCTGTAACTCTTTGGTCACACCGATTATGTATCACGCAGAGGCTACCGCAGAGTACTGCGGACTCACGCCCCGACATTGTTTGAGTGTCGGCACCGGCGGCGGCACAACTTACACTGCATTGCGTTATGCCGCTGCGGCCATTCAGACGGGGCTGGCCAGCACCGTGGTGGTCTCCATGGCAGATAGCATGCGGAGTTTTATGACCCGAGACCGGGCGATGGCGGTGCAGTCGAGTTCAGGGCATCCGCATTTTGAGCAGCCCTACGGCCCTACGGTACCGGCCTACTATGCATTAATAGCCCGCGCGCATATGGACACCTTCGGCACTACCGAGGCGCAGTTTGCCGAGGCCATGGTGTCATCAAGAGCTTGGGCGCACCAAAACCCCACGGCACAGTATCGCGAACGGGTAACTGTTGATGACGTTCTGGCCTCTAAGCCTATTGCCGACCCGTTGAAGCTACTCGACTGCTCCATTGTCTCTGATGGCGGCGCTGCGGTGGTGCTCACGACCCTCGAGCGCGCGCGTGATCTTCCACATGCTCCCATCGTGCTGAAAGGCTACGGCGAGGGGCATCACTACGAGCACATTAGTCAGGCAACAGATCTCACCCAGTCTGCTGCCGCAGACTCCGGTAAGGCCGCATTTGAGCAGGCAGGTATCCAGCCGACTGATATTGACTTGGCACAGCTCTATGACTGTTTTTCACCGGCTTTATTGATACAACTTGAAGATCTTGGCTTCTGTGAAAAAGGCGCCGGCGGTGAGTTCTTAGCCAGTGGCGCGACCCAACCCGGCGGCAAGCTACCCGTGAATACCCACGGCGGTATGTTGTCACACTGCCACCCGGGAAATCCGGGTGCTATATTTGGGCTGACCGAGGCTATCCGCCAGTATCGGGGGGAGGCCAAGGAGCGTCAGCTGCCACACCTTGAACACACATTGCTGCACGCTCAGGGTGGCATTATGTCTAGCCACGCAACTGTGGTGCTGGGAAGGGCGAACTGATGAGGTGTGGTAATGGCTGGAGTTGATCAGCTAAATCAAGTGTATTTCGACGGTGTTGCTGATGGTCAGTTACGCATTCAACAATGCAAGGATTGTGCTGCTTACCAATTTTATCCAAGGGTAATTTGTAAGCACTGTAGCAGCGAGCATCTCAGTTGGACTCCGGCATCGGGTCGAGGGCAGGTGGCCAGTTTTACGGTGGTTCGCAGGGGCGTTTCGGCAGCTTTTGAAGCGCCCTATGTCATTGCTCTTATCGATTTGGAAGAGGGCGTCAGAATGATGAGCCATCTCGTTGATGTCGATCCTGAGCAAGTGGTCACTGGCATGGCCGTGACGGTGCTGTTCAGGTCGGTTGGAGAGGCCGATCCCCAACCCGTCTTTACGCCGGTAGTGGCAAGTTAAAACAAACGAGCACCCCTAAGTCAGGAGACGTCTGTGAATAGCAATTTGATTCCAACCGCGGTCATCAATCCGGATGCCCCCGTCGATTGTTTAGAAGCGAAGCAGCCTGATGTCGACAATGGCACCACCATTCACGATAAGAGTGGCTATTTTTCTCAGGAATATATGGCCCATGAATGGGATGATATTTGGACTCGAAGCTGGTTATTGGCGGGCGTTGTCAGTGATCTCCCGAACCTAGGTGATTACTTTTTATTTCGTATCCGACACGAGTCGTTCATTATTTCAAACACACCTGAGGGCATTGTCGCTTTTTATAATGTTTGCCCCCATCGCGGCTCACGTTTGCTGTCGGAAGAACAAGGCAATCGCAAGGTGTTTGTTTGTCCGTTTCACAGCTGGAGTTTTACCCATGGTGGTGCTCTGCGTAGCATTACAGATGAGGAGACTTTCAAGCCTGAGGTGGTGAGCCATCGTCCCAGTCTCAAGCGGGCACGGTGTGAGGTTCATGCCGGCCTTATTTTTATCAACGTGGATGAAGACGCTGCTCCTGTTAGTGGAGAGCTTGGCCTGCCCAAGGGTTACCTAGAGAATTATCAGATTGATCAGATGAAGGTGGTTCGACACGTTCGCAGTGAATGGTGTTCTAACTGGAAGGTCGGGGTTGAAGCTTTTTATGAAAGCTATCACCTGCACGCCGTTCACCCAGAGACCCGGGGCGTCATGAGTGATCTAAACGTCCAGTACGACCTTTATCCGAAGGGGGCCAGTCGAATGATTGTTCCTCTAGGCCAGCCAAGTCCGCGCTTCCCCGATCAGGTAACAGTCAACGAAGGCCTGCAGTTTATGCTGCGTGAGGCGGGCGTTGATCCCGACTCTTTTACGGGTACGGCATTGGATGTGCGCAGGGCTATTCAGCAAGGCAAGCGAGAGCGTTCAGAGCGGTTGGGTCTGGGCTATGAGCGCTTTACCGATGGGCAACTATCTGACAGCTGGGCAACAGGCATCTTTCCTAATGTTCAAATTGGCTGCCACCCTGAAGCCATATTTCTCATGCGGTTTTTACCCCACGACAGCGATCCGCAAAAGTTTTGGTACGACACGATGACATTGATGTTTCCTGTGGATGATCCCAACTACTGTCCTCCCGCATGGATGGGGCTGCCTGAAAACACCGATGTTACTGGCCGAAGTAGAGCCCCCACCGAGAGTTATCTTAAAGATGAAGATCCTGGTCTAGGCCTGGTGCTAGGTCAGGACGCGGCATTCTTGCCCTCGGTGCAGGAGGGTATGAGTAGCAAGGCTTTTCAGGGGCAGCTTTGGGGTGAACAGGAGCAGCGCTTACGTCACTTTCATGTCGAGCTGGAAAAGCGTTTGGGAATACAACAGCAATGAATTTGGTCGTCAAACTGCTATCGACCCCAACACCGCTAAAAGTGCATTTGAGCGCGTTAAAGTTGGGATTTGCAATCAGCGTGGGGCTGATGTCCCTTGTGGTTGCTGCCAGCGACAGCTACTCACCCAATCCAGATTCTGATCGGACGCAGCTCTACTGGGGCGATTTGCACCTGCACACCAGTAATTCAGCCGATGCCTACACCATGGGATCGCGAATAACTCCGGAAACGGCCTATCGGTTCGCCAGGGGTGAAGTGGTGCAGGCGGGCAATGGCATGTCGGTTCGTCCGCGTTATCGCCATGATTTTCTGGCGATCAGTGACCATGCTGAGTACCTATCGGTTTATCGGCTACTTGATGCAGAAGATTCGCGATTGAAAGGTTGGGCCCTTGGCGATGACTGGCTGAAACTTCTGCGCAGTGACCGTATGGGAGAGCTCACCATGGCATTCTCTGACGCTTTTCAAAACCCAACCCCTGAAAAAATGACGCCGCCTGCTGTGGTGTCTGCAGCTTGGCAGGACGCGGTCGCCACGGCGGATCGGCATAATAAGCCGCATTTGTTTACGGCATTCCCCGCTTACGAGTGGACTTCCACCATTTCGGGAGACAACTTGCACCGTGTTGTTCTTTATCGAGAGGGACGTGGTTACGCAGACAAGATTGTTCCCTTTTCCTCTCAAGACAGTAATGACCCGGAGGATCTGTGGAATGCTATGGCTTACTACGAGTCTTTGACCGCGGGTTCAACTCTAGCCATTCCGCACAACTCTAATGTCAGTAATGGACGTATGTTTGCGCCCACTACGCTATCAGGTGTACCGCTGAGTCGAGAATATGCCGAAGCTAGAGTGCGCTGGGAGCCGCTTTTGGAGGTCACCCAAGTTAAGGGTGATTCCGAGACCCATCCTTTTTTATCTCCCGATGATCGCTATGCCGACTTTGAGCGGTGGGATGAGGGAAATATTGCCCTCACCGCCGACAAGGCCGATTGGATGTTTGCCCAAGAGTATGCGCGTCCCGCGCTGGCTCAAGGATTGGCATACCGTCAGAGTCTAGGGGCCAACCCGTATCAATTTGGGATGATAGGTGCGACCGACTCTCACACTGGCTATAGCGCCGTTTCAGAAGATAATTTTTTTGGTAAGTTCCGTTCGACAGAGCCCTCTGCGGAGCGCATGTTTACTAAGATGGCGCAGGTGTTGAATGAAAATTGGCGACTGAGCGCCTCTGGGTTGACCGGTGTTTGGGCGAAGGAAAATACCCGAGAAGGGTTGTTTGATGCCCTGCAATGCAAGGAGGTTTACGCGACCACCGGCTCCCGCATCCAGCTGCGTTTTTTTGGTGGATGGAATTTTACAGAGCAAGACTTAAAGACAGTGCCAATTTCTACGGTTGGATATCAGCGCGGTGTTCCTATGGGGGGATCGCTAGCAGCCCCAGAACTTGACTCAGCGGGTTCTGCAACGCCTCGATTTATCATGCTGGCTATGAAGGAGCCGGATGGGCCTGACCTGCATGCCCTGCAAATTGTGAAAGCCTGGATCGATGACGCGGGTTTTCCAAAAGAGCAGGTTTATGATGTGGCCCTGGCCGGTGTCGACGAAACCGATGGGAGTGCATCTTTGCGCGGGGTTTGGATGGATCCGACCTTCAATGTCGCCAAAGATGCGGTTTACTATGCACGTGTCATCGAGGTGCCGCGAAAACGTTGGACAACCCGGGATGCCGATTTCTTTGGTGTAGAGCGCCCTGCAGAAGCTCCCGAGTTTATTCAGGATAGAGCATACAGCTCGCCCATCTGGTACGAAGCCGAAATGCGGCCATCAACCTGAACTGCGTAAACCTCAAGTGCCCATAGAAGCAAATAACCAGGGGAGCTCGGCCATACGCTATGTGCTGCATTATTATCCCTCCCCAAATTCCCTCAAGGTCATTATTTTGTTGCATGAGCTTGGGCTCGAGTGGGAGGGTCGTTACGTCGATCTTGCTGCAGGTGAGCAACTGACGCCTGCCTTCGCAGCGATGAATCCCAATCGAAAAGTTCCTGTGCTGGAATCGAGTGCGGGTGATCTGCTGTTTGAGTCGGGTGCTATTTTAGAATTTTTAGCTGAGCGATATCGCGGTTTCCTGGGTGCGAATGAAGCTGAGCGCTGGCAGTGCAAGCAGTGGCTGTATTGGCAAATGTCCGCCCTAGGCCCTGCAGCGGGACAGGCGCATCACTTTCGCCAGTTCGCGCCCGAACAAGTGCCCTATGGTATTCGCCGATATACCGATGAGAGCAATCGACTTTACGGCGTATTAAATGAGCGGCTGTCACAGGTGCCGTGGCTAGGGGGGAGTTACTCGGTGGCCGATATGGCGGTTTGGCCCTGGTTGGTGCATGCGGATTGGCAAGGCCAAAACGTAGATGATTTCCCAGCACTGGCCGTGTGGTACAAGGCCATGCAGTCGCGCACGGCTGTTGCTGAAGCATGGGCGTCTTATCCAACGCGAGAAATTGCCCGGCAAGACTACGACATTTTACTGAATCAAAGGGCCGATACGCTAAAGCCCGCTTGAAACTCACGGAGAAGTTATGACCGATCCCATCCTTCATCATTACGATGCGTCACCTTTCTCTCAGAAAGCCCAAAAATTGTTGGGCATAAAGCAGCTCGCTTGGCACTCCGTAGAAATGCCAATGACGGCTCCCAAACCCGATCTTGAGGCAATCACTGGAGGTTATCGGGGCACACCGGTTTTGCAGTTGGGCAGTGATGTGTTTATCGATACGGTGGCGATAGCTGATGCGCTTGATCATTTTTTTCCCCATGGGACAGCCTTGACCGATGAGACCAAGTTGCTCAGCGATGCGATGGGGCTATGGGCCGATAGTTTATTTGCACCGGTGTTAGGCTCTGCGGTTGCACTTTACGCTGCCGACTGGGATGAACATTTTTATAACGATCGCGCGGCCGTATTCCCGCATCTTGATTTTGCAGCCTTGCCAGCCGCTCAAGAACTCATGGCAGACCGCATTACCCAGTTAGCACGTCAGTTGAATGCGCAGCTAGTAGATGGTCGAAACTATATTTCAGGTGATGCGTGCGGCTTGGTCGATGTGCACTGCTGGGGAGTACTTTGGTTTGTTCGCAATGGGCTCCCTCATATTGCCAACGAACTTTTGGGTTTAGACGCGCTGATTGATTGGGCAGATCGAATGGATAATCTAGGCTCAGGAGAACGGCTGGTTTCAGATTACGACGCGGCAAGGGCAGCGTTGCTGCAGCCACCCGCTGACCTTGCCGGTTTTCCCGGGGCTAAAGAACGCAGTAGTGGTCTTGACGGCTGGTGGGACACACCCGTGCAGATTTCTGCGGTGGGCGCCGACCGGGGCGGGGTTGCGGGTATTTTAGTGGGGCAGGGTGATCGTTTCACGACCCTCAGAGTTGATGGGGCTGATCTGCCGATGCGGCACGTTCATTTTCCGCGACAAGGCTATGACATGCATCGAGTATAAATAAGGGGCAATGAGTGATGACTAAGTTACTTGAGTTAAAAGACGGCACCCCACGTGTGGCTTTGGTCACAGGTGGCGCAGGCGGCATTGGGTCTGCCACTGCTAGAGCATTGGCGGCGCACGGGGCAAAAGTTATGGTCACCGATGTCAATGAGGCCGCGTTGAGCGGCGTTGTCGATGCGATCCGCGCAGAGGGTGGGGTGGCTATGGCCACTGCTTTGGATGTGGGTGATCCGGACAGCTGGCAGCAAGCTAGGCAGCTGGTGCTCGATTCCTGGGGTCAACTCTCCGTTCTCATCAACAATGCGGGTATCGATGTCGTTAAAAGCGTCGCTGATACCTCGTTGGCCGAATGGGACCGTTTATTTCGCGTCAATAGCACCGGCATGTTTTTGGGCACACAGTGCTTCCTCGATGATCTTCATGGTGCAGGACAAGCGTCAGGTGTGCGAAGTTCGATCGTCAATATGTCGTCCATCTGTGGCAATGTTGGAGTGGCATTCCAGAGCGCTTATTCGGCAACCAAGGGGGCTGTGCGTATGTTTACCAAGGCTGCGGCAGTGGAGTTTGGTACCTTAGGTCTGCAGCTGCGCATCAATTCCATCCATCCGGGAACGGTAGATACGGCCTTTGCTGCGCAGTGTCTGACAGAGCTCGGTGAAGCGGGATTTGCCCCCAGCCCTGCGGAAGCCCGAGCCGCTATTCGAGCGGCTCATCCGATCGGCGATATGGCACAAGGTGATGATATTGCCGATGCCATTGTATTTTTAGCCTCTGATCTATCCCGGTTTATGACCGGTTCTGAAATGTTGGTCGATGGAGGTTATACCGCGCAATAGTGCATTACAGGCCTTCCCTCATATGACCTCAATAAGGTCTAGCGGGTATTGATACAGCGATTCGCAGCCCTCTTTCGTGACTAGGAAAACATTTTCCATATGGGAGGGCCCCAATTGACTGCCGAAGTAAAGGCAGTCAATGCTAATGACCATGCCGCTCTTTACCTCAAAGCCCTCTTTGGCGGCGTGTAGACCGGTGCCAGGAAAAGCGACAGGGCTTTCCAGAGGTACCCGGCCGACCGAGTGCGCCACGACTAAGAGTTTCTCGGGTGCCGCTAGCCTCTGTACCGCGTCAATGTTATCAGTGCGGGTAATGTCGGCGGAATTACAGCCGGCTTGCAGCCGCTGGCTCAATGTCTCAAAAATTTGCTGAACACAGGCATGCTGGTCTTTGTAAGCTTGGGAGGCTCTGCCAATGTGGGCTGTGCGATTGATATCAATCCAGTAACCGCGGTAGCGCCCCTGAGTTTCGAGAATCGCAATTTCACCGCCCTGAAACGGGCGATCGTAGTGGGTGCGAAAAAGATCGGGCCGAAAGACGAGATCATAGCCACCGCCAAATAACATGGGGCTGCCTGGGAGCGGATCGACATTTTGATCGATCATAAATTTAGCGACTGATTTCTCTACATCACTCCAGCGTACGCCGGCGCCTAGTTGGGATACGGTATATTCAATAATGCTATCGGCGATTCGACCGCTCTCTTTGAGTACGGCAATCTCATCAGGTTGCTTAATGGAACGACAGGCAAGCACCACCTCTAAACCATCCTCCCAGACTTGCTGATGGCGTCGCTGTAACCGGTGAGCCACCCGTAGATCATCAAAGAGCACTGTCGTGTTTTCTAGCGTGTGCGACTGCAAGCATTCGGCAATAGCTTCTAAAATGTCGGGGGCACAGGCTCCTTCGACGTCTTGGGCGATTGTCGTTAGCTCCTCTAGCAGATCTTTGGGCAAAGAGAGGTGTGCATCTTGCGCCCGGGCAGTTTCGCAAAAATTGAGCATGTCATAGGTGCGTAAGCGCTCATAAATGATTTTGTGACCCTCGCGTTCGGCAACAACCAGGGAGATGAGGCTCGCCTCTGGAAGAAACAGTGTCACCGGAAGGTGAGGGCTCGCGGGCACAAATATCCCTGCAATGGGCTCTATGAGGTTCCAGCCATCCATTACCGATGCAAAGCCACTGGCGTATCCCACATTGTCCACTTCGGTCAATACAATCGCTGACGCATTGCATGCCATGAGCTGGGCGCGGATCGCCGCGATCGTAGAATTTTCTGACATTAATGTCTCCTATAAACATCTTTTATTGCGGTTTTATTCCTCGGGTATTGATTGCATCGTCCACATCGACTCTATAGTATTCTTGTTGTTCACAAGCAAGTGTATTGTTGGAGGCCAACATGTGCGCTGCTTGAACAGACGCGTATTAAAACAATAATCAGGAGCTCAATATGGAATTTCCCAATCCACGCAGGCAAACCAAATTTTTAGGGCGCTCTGTGCTCGCAACAGCGGTAGCAGCGACGGTTGCTAGCTCGATAACCTTCGCTCAAGAGGAGGCTGGTGCTGCAGCCCTTGAAGAGGTCATTGTTACAGGGACCAAGCGGGATATTAGCCAGCAAGACTTGCCCATTGCCGTCAGTACCATCACTGCAGAGCAGCTGAGCAAAACCTTTCAAAACTCAGTGACCGAACTGGCGCAATTTGCCCCCAACGTGACCCTGACCCCGCAAAATGGCTTCAACGCGATTGCCGGTGGTATGCGAGGTACTGGATTCATCTCGATTTTGGTGACCAAAGACCCCTCGGTAGGTATTACCGTTGACGATTTTGCGTTTAACCACGTTCAGTCCCAATTCATCGAAGTCTTCGATATTGAGCAGGTGGAGATTTTCCGCGGCCCTCAAGGCACACTGTTTGGCAAGAATACGACGGCAGGTGCGATCGCCTTCACAACGGTCAAGCCCGATGTTGGCGGTGAAGTAGCGGGTAATGTAGAGGTTAACTTTGGTCGCTACGCCAGTAATGACAGTGACTTGAACAAGTTTAAGTTCGCACTTAATGTACCCTTGGGCGACACCTTGGCCGCTCGTATTTCCGTGATTCGTGATTATTCTGATGGCTATTACTCAAACACTAAACCCATGGGCGGCACGTTTACCTGTTTCGAATGTAGCGATGGTTTAATCCCGACACCATGCAATCTCAGCACGGCTGAGATCAAAAGTACGTATCCGACAACGGGTGACGGCTCTGATATTGGCGGTAAAGACGTCCTTGCGGGCAAGCTTAAGTTCCGTTGGGAGCCCTCAGATTGGTACGAAGCTGACTTAATTTTTGAGTACCTTGATGACCAATCTGAAACCGTTGCGACGGCTAATGAAACCCCCGGAAACGAAGGCTATGTTTGGCCTCTTATTGGCTTCCCAGGTATCGAGGCCGCCGGTGTAGATAGCCCTTTCACAACGGGTCAGTCTTATACTCAGAATGCGATTATTAATATGAGCGGAGGCCATCAGGTCGAAGCTTCCGGCATCTATCTTAATCAAGCGTTTACGCTAGGCGACTATCAACTTAAATCAATTACGGGTATGCGTGATCAAGATGAGATTCTGGCTAGCACCTATACCGGTGAGGCGTACACCTCACTTTATGACGCCAGTCGAAATACGAAGCGGGAACAGTTCCAACAGGAGTTCCGCTTGGCGAGCCAGTTCGACGGACCCTTCAACTGGGTTGGCGGCGTGGCTGCTTACCGCGACGACGTTGAATTCATCGTCTTTGGAAACCTGGGCTTCTTTGGACCGCTAGCGGCAACCAATTTTTACGATAATCGTTACGAAGTGCAGGAGACCACGCAGGACCGTACCGCGTGGGCAGCTTATGCCGATGGCTCCTTTGACGTGACTGAACAGCTGACCATCAGCGCCGGTGTACGTTACACCGAAGACAAGAAAGACTTTCAGCGCTTTAACTTAGGCACCGCAGATAACCCTGTGAGCAATATTATTGATCTTGATCAATATCAGGGCCCTTACACCAACCCTCTGCCAGAATCGGCGTTTGGTAATGTGCAGAAAAACTCTAAGACCTTTGACAAAGTGACTTATCGTTTGGTCGCAGATTACCGATTTACCGATGAGATTATGGCTTACGCCAGTTTTGCCACGGGCTTTGTGGCAGGTGGTTTCTCTGAAACCTGCGGCTCTGAGTTTTCATGCTCCCCCTATGACAGTGAGGAAAACGAAAACTTCGAGGTGGGTTTAAAGTCTGATTTGCTTGATGGAACCCTGCGTCTGAACCTGGCGGCATTTAATACCGAGTATGAAAACTTGCAACGTGACACCGTGGTGACGATTCAAGATGCTGCAGGCAACACGTTCCAAGAGACCGTTTCGGTAAACGAGGGCACCTCAACTGCTCGGGGTATTGAAGCTGAATTCCAGTGGGCGGTAACTGATAACTTCCGTCTCGACGGCATGATGGGTTACCTCGATCACGAGTACGACGACTACCGCCCTGGTATTAACCCCGAGGACCTTGGATTACCAAAGGGTGATGCAGTTAATCCAGATTTGTCGGGTCTGAGAGTGCCATTTTCTCCAGAGCTGACTTATGCCTTGGGAGCCACGTTTTTCCAAGACCTTCGTAATGGTGCTACCGTGACGTACAACCTGAATATGCATTACCAAGACGATGCAGAAACGAGTCCGTTCCCAGCAAACTACCAAGGTGCGGATGCCAGTGGTTCTCCCGTTATTGTCCAAAAGGCCAATACACAGATGGAAGAACGCACGCTGGTCAACGGGTATATCACCTACACCGGACCTAATGGTGGTGTTGAAGTCTCCGTCTACGGCAAAAACTTGGGCAATGAAACCTACCGTGTCGCGGCTAACCCAGTGGCAACACTATGGAACTTCACCCGTCACGGTGCTCCCCGTGAGTACGGTGTCCAGATCGGCTACAATTTCTAAAATAAAAGCGCCGTTACTAGGGCCCACTGGGGCCCTTTTTTTTCTCTTTAATTGAGATGAGGATGAGTCATGGACTACAGCCTTGACGAATTAACCCGTGCCTACCGCTTAATGAAGACCATTCGCGAGTTCGAAGAGCGAATACGATCTGAATATCAGCAGGGTAAGTTGCCGGGGTTTATTCATATGTATCGTAATCAGGAAGCCATTGCTGTGGGTGCCTGCCTCGATATGACGAATGACGATTACATCGCGAGTACGCACCGGGGTCATGGGCACTGTATCGCTAAGGGCTGCGAGCTTGAGGGGATGATGTTGGAGTTGGCTTGTAAGCAGGACGGCTTGTGTAACGGTAAAGGGGGCTCGATGCATATTGCCGATATGACCAAAGGTATGCTCGGTGCCAACGCCATTGTCGGTGGTGGACCACCCATCGCAGCGGGCGCGGCACTGACGGCAAAAACACTAAAGACCGGCGGTGTCTCGATGGCATTTATTGGTGACGGCGCATCCGATCAGGGCACGGTTGCTGAGGCGTTAAACCTCGCGGTCGTTTTACAACTGCCTATGATTTTTATGTACGAAAATAATTTTTATGCGGAATTTACGCGTAATCCTAAGCCTGAGGGGCGTATCGCCGAGCGGGCTGGCGCATTTGGCATGCCGTCCATTGTCGTCGATGGTTCTGACTTTTATGCGGTGCATGCGGCCTGTCGCGAGGCTATTGAGCGGGGTCGAAATGGCGGTGGGCCTACGGCGATAGAGGCCGTCTCTGCGCGCTATTACGGGCATTTTGAAGGCGACCCTCAAGACTATCGAGATGGCGCGGAATTGCGAGCACAGCGTGCAGCTGGAGATCCTTTGCCTCGATTTTTAGAGGACCCGCGCACAGCAGCCCTGAATGCAAACAGTATTGCTGATATTGATAGTGCTGTTTTTGCTGAACTTGATCGCACTGTGGAGCTGGCCCTCGCTGCGGCTGATCCCACACCCGATAAGCTCTATACCGATGTTTATGTCGATTACGAGGGGAGGGCGATGCAATGAAGATGTCTATTCGAGAGGCGATTAATTTAACGCTCCACGAGGAGATGGCCCGTGACAGTCGTGTGGTGGTCATGGGTGAAGACGTGGCCAGCGGCCAGGGTGGGGTTTACGGCGTCACGGCCGGCCTTACTGAAAAGTTTGGTGTGGCGCGAGTGATTGATACGCCCATTACAGAAAGCGCTATCGTGGGAGCCGCGGGAGGCGCTGCTTTGACTGGGCTGCGTCCCGTCGCAGAACTCATGTTCATCGATTTTTTAGGTGTCTGTCTCGACCAATTACTGAATCAAATTGCCAAATTTCGTTACATGTTTGGTGGGCAGGCGCGTACCCCGTTGGTGATTAGAACCATGATTGGCGCAGGTGAGGGGACCGGGCCACAACACTCTCAAATTTTGTATCCCATGCTCGCTGCAATACCGGGTATTAAAGTGGTGGTTCCTTCGAACGCAGCGGATGCTAAGGGATTGCTTGCCGAAGCCATCAGGCAAGATGATCCTGTTGTATTCTGTGAGCATAAAGCCTTGTATATGAATGAGTGCGAGGTGCCGGAGGGAGACTATGTGATCCCCTTTGGCAAAGCTCGTACAGTTGTCGCGGGAACGGATATTACCTTGTGTGGGTTATCTCGAATGGCGGTGTTAGCTGAACAGGCTGCGGTGGAATTGGCCGCTGAAGGTATTAGTGCAGAGGTTATTGACCCGCGTACGCTGTCACCCTTAGATGAAGAATCGATTCTTGCAAGCGTTTCCAAAACTGGGCGATTAGTCGTTGTAGATGAATCTAACCCATTGTGCAGTATGGCGAGCGAAATTGCGGGCATGGTCGCGGAGTTCGGGTTTGATTACCTCGATGCCCCCGTACAGCGTGTGACGGCACCGCATACGCCGGTCCCGGCAACGCCGTGTTTGGAAAAAGAATACGTCCCAAGTGTTGCAGATATTGTTCGCTCTGCAAAAAAAGCGCTGGAGTATTAATAATAAATAAGCGGGTTTTGATGAGAGGATCACGGTGATGAAAACTCTGGTGACTTGG